>TARA_B110000977_G_scaffold158456_1_pt1 | contig 38232 bp, 23 predicted proteins | sample TARA_B110000977 | Tara Oceans TARA_B110000977 (sample SAMEA4397798) | marine metagenome | biome: Polar Biome; feature: [SRF] surface water layer (ENVO:00010504); material: water (ENVO:00002006), including particulate matter (ENVO:01000060) such as... | depth 5 m | reverse complement strand
GGAGCATCTGAAGCGTCGTCCGCGCGCGATGGAGAGAGCTCGCGTTTAGGCGCGGGTGGTGCGTGCGTATCCGTCGCCATGGGTGAGGGGCCGCCGCCCGATGTCGGAACGCCGGACATCACCTAGGCTCCTCTACAGATCGTGAGAGAAAAACCTTCTCGCGTGGAGAAAGAGGCGGGAGGCTTGTGCAGCTCTGCCGCCGATCGAGTTTTTCAGACGCAGACAGTCCCAGAGAGCGTTGTCACCTGACGTCCCGTCCGTATCGAGATGCCAACGCAGTCACGCGTGACAGTTTTCAACAGGTATCAAGAAGCAACTCACGTGAAGTATCGCCCGTGGTGCCGAGTGCACACGCCGAGACGCCGACCTGCGCTCGGATCACTGAGAGTTCGAAAAGAGCGAGACCGCAAACGCAGAAAAGCAACTCAACTGCAGCGAGATTCCAGGTTAGCAAGTTTCCCAGCCTAATGACTCATAAAAATGGACATTTTTCTTGAGTCATTAGACGGAGAAAATTTGTCCAGGTGGAGCCTTCAGCAGTCGACGTGGATAACTTCCAAGCCACCGCGCTCCCTCCGGCATTCTCGCGAACACCTTCGCCGGCACACACCACCCCGTCTAACACGATGGCCTGGTGCGTCTCTACCCGCTCGATCACTCCGACGTACCTGCGCGTACGCGCGCGCGCGCCATCACCTCCCACCCTCGTGGGCAGCGTGGGGGCTCGCGTGGGGCGAACGCAATCGGGTTACTTTTATCTTCCCACTGTCGAAGGATGCGATCGGCGCGCGACGAACACCGCGCGTGACTTCGCGGTCAGTCGCGAAAGCGTTGCCAATCGTCACGGACCCGTGCTCCACCCCAAAGCGCTTCATATTCCCGTATCCTCCGTCGCTGACCCAACAACTCATTCCCGACCCTTTCCAATCATCTTCCTCGATCGCAGCGCCACTCAGTCCGCGTCGCTCGTGCAGCAGTGCGTGCGCGTTTCCAGTGCGAAGCCCGTGAAGGCTTCAAGAGCCTGCACCATCGTGCGCGCGTCCGCGGAGCCCACGCGCCGCAGCGCCGTGCTCGGCGGCGTCGCCGCTGCCGCTGCGGTGCTCGGGAACGCCCCCCCCGCCCTAGCTTTATCAGGCTTCTCCGTGGTGAAGGACACCAGAGATGGGTACCAGTTTTTCTACCCCGTGGGGTGGCAAGAGATTTCCGTGGACGGGCAAGACGCGGTTTATAAGGATGTTATCGAGCCGCTGGAGTCCGTGGCGCTGAACATCTACCCCACGACTAGGGAGTCCCTCGCGGAGGTTGGCACGCCTGATGAGGTTGCCAAGACGCTCGTGTCAAAGGCTCTTGCCATCCCTGGCGCTCAGGCGAAGGTGTTAAAGACCGCGCAGCGAAAGGACAAGGAAGGCCACTTGTACTACGCCCTGGAGTACGTCACAAAGACGAACTCGTACGAGCGACACGCGCTGACAATCGTCACGATCACGCAGGGCAAGTTCTACACCCTCACGACCGGGTCAAGTGAACGGCGGTGGGCGAAGATGAAGGACAGGCTGCAAACCACCGTTGATTCGTTTAACGTCTACTATTAATCAGCGAAAAAACGCGAGCGACGGTAGACGAATTTCGTGATATCAAGATTAGGATAACAACTCACGACGCGGACCTCGTGCGACGTCTCGGCTGGCCCTTTGGCGTGTACGCGCCTTGAGGTTTGCCGCTCACAGCAGTAGAGGCCCCGCGACCTCCTCGTCTGCCAGCACCTCGTCCGGAAACTCCTCTTCCTCTTCCTCCGCCGCCGCGCCCTCCTCTGCTCTCCTCTCCTCGTGAGCTACTACGCTCACTGCGCTCACTACTCCGAGTCTCCCTGCTGGAAGCACCTTGGGCATCTCTTCCTTTTTCCTCGCCTCCCTCGCCTCCCCTCTGTTGCCTGCTCTCCCCCGGCCGGTCGCCTCGGTCGGGCACCAGGTTTCCCTTTTGCAAATCCGCCGCGCGAATATTGACACCGAGTTTCTTCGCAATCTTCGGCATGACGTGCGCTTCCCTGGGCTCGACAATCGTCAACACCAAACCTTCCGCGCCCATGCGTCCGGTACGTCCGGCTCTGTGCACGTAGTGCGTCTCGTCCGTGGGAAGCTCTAGGTTGAACACTGCGTCCACTTCGGGGACGTCGATCCCGCGCGCAGCGAGATCCGAAACCAACAGCGCGCGAAAATCCCCCGCCCGAAACTTGGCCAACTCCGACGCGCGTTCCATTTTGTTCATACCCCCGTGTAGCACTCCGCAGTTCATGCCTCGTGTGGCGAGCTTATCCCTGACGTCCGCCAACCTGTGGCCGAAATTAAGAAACACCAACGCACGTTCCGCACCGGTGGCGTGAATCGCGCTACGCAGGCGGTCGACTTTGTGCCGGCTATCCGCCACCACTGAGTAGTGCTCCAAGTTTGGAGGCAGCGCCAACGCGCTCGGTGAGATGTCAATGTCAGAGTTACCGTTAGTGCCAGTGCCTTCACCACCCGTTTGGCCTCTGTTCTTGTCCGCCACGATTTGTTTCAAGTCCGGGGCCATGTACTCGTACTGGGAAAGGGTTTCTCTTCGGAGCGTCGCGCTGACGATCACGGTTTGTCGCCCGCCCAACACGCCCTTACCGGTGTGGTCGCATATCCGCGCCATGTCTCGTCTGAAGTTTGAGGCTAACAAATCGTCCGCCTCGTCAATCACAAGGCACTTCACGCCGTGCGTGCGAAGGATGCCGTTTCTTGACAGTTCAGCGAGTCTTCCTGGGGTGCCCACGACTAGTAGCGGCTTTTTTTTCCTAATTGCTTCTTCTTGGCGTCTCACGTTCGCCCCCCCGATGCACTGCTGCGTGATGGACTTCCCGAACTCCCCTAACACGCGCTCCACTTGGCGCACGATCTGCATCGCGAGCTCTTGGGATGGCACGACGACTAAGCATCTGACATCATTGCTCCTCTCGTTCGCGGGCAAATCCGCCTCCTCCAAAATTTTAGCGATGACGGGCAACAGATACGCCATCGTCTTGCCGCTCCCGGTGTGCGACTGCAACGCGACGTTGTCCCCACTCAGCAATTGGGGAATCGCCGCGATTTGGGGAAGGCTCGGCTCCTCGAAGCCAGTCGCCTGCAGTGCGGCGCATAGCGCTTTGGGCAAACCCAAGGCGGAGAACGATGGCGGAGCGTCAAGCTCGTCTGATTCACTTTGCGAATTACTTTCTGCCGCGTCATCATTCGGCGGCGGCGTTTGCGAGACGTTCTCTTCGTCATGTGATACAGCGGACACGACACTAGGGGACAATAGGTCAGAGGACTGGGCATCACTAGTGTCACCGGTCGCGTGTGTCGTGACTCCCGCGTGGAACCCGCGTCCCCTAGCGGACAAACCCCCGACAGTCGCGTGCGCGAGGCGATGCCGAGACGGGCACTTTGAGAATCGTGCCGCCGTTTCATGGACAACGCGAGCGGGCGTGACCACCGGCGCGTGGGTAAGACCGCGCGCACCAACGTTCGCGCGTGCACGCCCGAAGACATTGACGCGCGTCGCCAGGAACGACGCGGCCGCCATCGCTCTAGACACACGGGTCGTGGTGTGAGTGCGCCCCCGTGGCGCGTCAATAAAGTGAAATAGCTGCCAACCCGAACGCCCTTTTTCACACTCGAGAACGTTGAACTATGCCGGTTACGAGTGACCGATTTTGGGAGACCGATTTTGGACTGGTGCTTTTTCTTTCTTGGGTACCACCTCCTTTGGGTACCGCCACCACCAAAATAGGGGCCACCAACGGTTTTTTTATGGAGGGCCTCCGAAGGATGTCCACCACAACCGGGATTTAGGGTGGGGGATGGGGTAGGGGGTTAGGGGTTGGGATTAGGGTACCAAACTGAAAGTGGTACTTGTGAAAGTAAAAAGTGGTTCCTGGGAAAAACTTCAAACGAGACTTCACGTGCTCTGTACACCCCTTGACAGGTATGATGGGGGTTGTATGGCTTGATTCGTTCCTTAGGTGTACAACGCATCCATATCTCACGTAGGCGATGTCCTAGACCTTCATACGGCCCCGGAGTGGCCATATGTGTTGGAATATCCGTTCAGCCGGTTGGCCACTGGGCCCCAAAATCAGTCACTCAGAATCGGTCTCTCATAACTATTATCGTTAAACTCGCGCGCTTCTTGCTTTTCTCTTCGAGGGGTGTCGCATTGACGCCCGCGCTCTGCTCGCGCGACGCTAGAGACACGTTCCGCGCGCCTACCTGGGACGTGCGGGCGTTTCGTCGCGTTGCTTCGAGATGGAGGTTGAAGAGGAAACGGCGATGACGGTGGAGTCGGTGGTGGAGACGACGTTGGATTTCGTAGCCGAAGAAGACGAAGGCACGACGGAGGCGTTCGAGATTCAGGTTGAGGAGACGAGAGTCACGGTGGAGTCGGTAGTAGAGTCTGTGATGGAAACGGTGGCGGACGCTGTCGTTGAAACAGTTCAAGACACCATAGACGAAGCCGTAACTGGCGCACACAGAATTCAAGGCGATACGTGGCTCCTTAACCTCACCTCCCTCGCGGAAGGACTGCAAGGCGTGAACCTCACGGACGGCGTTAACTTACAAGGCTGGGTCCTGAACATCACCGCGCTTGTGGAGGACGTCCCGCTTTCCGAGTACTTTCCAATCCTCTCGCTGAAGGAATGGACGCAGTGGCTCACGACAATGGTCATGATCGTCTTCTCAACGCAGTGGATCGTGCTGAGAATACAGAAGTGGATGTACGTAGAGGGAGACAAGGCTCGAACCTCTCGATACCCAATTTCATACGCATACAAAAAACGATAAACGAAAAAGCGAAATGATGCACTGCTGCATTATCCATTACAAGTCATACTCAAACTAACCCTCCTACCCCCCTTCCTCACAGGCGCGCGCAACGCGGCTGGTACTACACGCTGCAACAGAGTAAGCACGCGAGGTTGATTCTTCCCCCCGAGTGCGTGACGGAGGCGCCGATGCGATCCCCGTTCACTAGACTAACGAAAAAAGTCGCGCGAAAGCTTAGCCGCAAGAAACGCAACGGCGAGTACACGGGCATTACGAGCATAGACCCGACTTTATTACCTGAAGACAGTGTGCCTCTATTGGTGTTTGTCAACAGTAGGTCGGGCGGCCAATTGGGGGGCTACTTGTTCCACCAGCTACGTCAAAACCTGAACCCGTTGCAAGTCGTGGATTTACACAAAACAGATCCGAAAGTAGCGTTGCGGCAGTTTTGCGATTTGCCGCGGGTAAGGATTCTTGTGTGTGGAGGCGACGGAACCGTGGCTTGGATATTACAGACTATGGAATCGCTAACGGAAATAGACCCTAAGCCGCCGGTTGGTATTCTGCCGCTTGGAACTGGGAACGACTTGGCGCGAGTCCTAGGATGGGGCGGGGGGTTCAACAACGATTTGATTTCCGAGCTTCTTTTGCAATGTTTAGAAGCGCACCCCGCTATTCTGGACCGGTGGGAAGTCGCGATCACGCCGAAAGACCCGCGCGGGCCTCCCCCGTCGCCTCGGAAAGGCAAGCGACGGATTCCCGACTCCGAGTACAACAAAGTCACCGAGTTTGAAGATTCAAACGGGAAGGGGGTGGGGGGGAGACGAAGCAGCCGGTTGGGCGGGCGAAGGGGCGCTGAAACGAGCGGTACCAACGCCGGAGGGTCAACCGCCAGTACTGCGCCGAGCGGCACATCCCACGTCACCGAAAGCACTCACCTCCAGCCCAACCCCAAAGAGCTGGTGTTCCAGAACTATTTAGGAATAGGCGTTGACGCGCAAGCGGCTTTGCGGTTCCACCGCACGCGCACGGTGTCGCCCCATTTATTTTTCAGCGCGTTTACCAACAAAATTCTGTACGGGCTGTTTGGGTTCCGGGACGTCGTGGAGCACTCGTGTGCGGGTTTGCACAAGCACGTGCACGTCATCGCGGACGGAGTGCGGTGTGAGCTGCCTCCAGAAACCGAGGGCTTGATTCTGCTGAACATCAACTCGTTCGCGGGGGGGGTGCGGATGTGGGAGAGTAGCGAGGGGTACGGCGCGAGTAGCATGCAGGACGGGATGGTCGACGTGGTGGTTGTTTACGGAGCGTTACACCTAGGCCAACTGAACTGGGGGGTAGACAAACCGGTTCGTATTTGCCAAGCCCGGAACGTAAAGGTAATAGTGGAGAAAGGGTTCCCCATGCACGTGGATGGCGAGCCGTGGGAGCAGCCCGCGTGTACTATCGACATATCGTTGCGCAACAAGGCGTTGATGTTGCGCAGGACGGCAGACGCGCGGGGCATGTCCATCGTCAAGATGAACGACACCTTGGAGTGGGCGTTTGGAAACAATGTTATAACGCAAGACCAGAGGGATGAAATCATGAGCGAAGCGTACCGCAGGGCGGAGAAGGACCGGATTCATTCCATGGCCACGCAGCGCACGTCAAGTTTAGGGAACTTGGTGGGGCGACACCGGCGAGGACGAAGCGGAGGGTCAGACGGGAGCGGGGATTTCTACTAGCAGTATAAGATGACGACTTTGTATTAGTAATAATATGTCAACGAATTAATCAATATACTGCCTTCTCTCTTCCTCTCACTAATCAATCCATCACATCTCCGACAGTTCTTTCGCGAACGACGCTAAGTGCGGCTGAATCGTTTGCGCTACAACTCCCGCAATTTTCTTTTTAAATAATTGTTTGGCAGTCGCGTCGCCGTCCGAACACGTCACCGCGAACTCGTACTCGTCCTCGTCGTTTGTGCTCGCGAACTCGGTGAGCTTGATTTCGCCTGTAACGGCTTTGACGTCCTCGTCACCCTCTGCTCCCAAAGACCCCTCCCATTTCAAGGTCACGCTCAAGTCGAAGACGGCGAATTTCTTGTTTCCTTTTCGTATCGTGACAGACGCGTCTCCGTCAAACTTTACGATCTCCACTACCCTCGCTGTCGTGTCGTTGCCGAACTCAAATGACACCCCGGTCAACAGCTCTGTTAAACGCTCCCGGCCCCAGCCCATGCAGTTCCTTTCTTGCCAGTGCCACCCGTTGACGTTAGCGCCGTCGTCGCGCTCGCTCACGAGCCAACGCGGGTCGCCCTCGCCCCATTTCGCCATACTTTTCACGTCCGTCGCGCGATCGAGCAAAGTCTCTTCAAGTCTCTCGCGCTCACGCGCCACGAACACGTCTTGATACGAGAAAAGAAGCGGCGCGTAGTGTTCCGCTCGGGGATCTTCCGCGGTTCGATCAGAGGCGAGTGCCTCTGTAGTCGAGACCAGAGGCGTGTGCCTTCGAGTGTGGAGACGGCAGGGCGGCGGGAGGCTTTTTCCACAAGTTTCGGCTGGCTGCCCGTTTTCCAGCAGTCTCCGGTTTTGGCGCATTGTGCATTCGATTGAACGACCCTGTCGTGGCCCGCGCGACCACATCGACCGCGCGCACCCGGCGACGCACGTGGCGAGACGCGCTTGGACGAACGCTTTCGCGAGCCAAATCGTGCTTGATGGCCATGGAGCTCCTACCTCTCGAGTCCGTGGTTGGATTCGCGGGCCACATCGGAGGCGGTTTGGTGCTCCATCCGAACGGCAAGACGATGGCGTACCCTTTGGGTGCTACGATCGTTGTGAAGGAGCTCGGGGATACGTACTCGCAGAGCTTCCTGCAAGGCCACACGGATGAAGTGAGCTGCCTTGCGATTTCGCGGGACGGGTCTTATCTAGCCTCGGGGCAGATCACCAACATGGGCTTCAGCGCTGATATAATCGTCTGGGATTTGCAAGCCCGGTCCATCGTGCATCGCATGAGTTTACACAAAGTCAAGGTTGCTGAGTTATCGTTTTCGCACGACGGCACGTACCTAGCGAGCCTTGGCGGGCAGGATGACAACTCGTTGGTGATTTGGGACGTGCAATCAGGCAACGCGGTGTGCGGCACCCCCACACCGGGTCTTACTAAATGCGTGCGGTTCCTGAACACTTCCAGTAAACAATTAGTCACCGGGGGCGGGAACACGTTGGTGGTGTGGGACTTTGACCTCACGAACCGTAAACTGTGCCCAACGCCGTGCCGCTTGGGGAACATCAGACGGGACACGAACTACATCACGATCGACGAACAGGTAAGGGGTGGGGGAAGGCGAACACGGGGGAAGATCCCAAATCGGGTCAATCCCAATCGATGCTTGTTTTGGAACGAAAAGGCTCTCTGCAAAAGTTTTTGGTTTTTTGTTTTTCAATCCCCAGCTCGCTCCCCAAACACACGTCCCTGACCCTCTATTATCCCCTAAAAACTCTCCATTCCTCCCTTCCCAACACAGGACGAGTACATGTACGCCGGCACCACTTCCGGTGACGTGCTTCAGGTCAGTTTAGCGGCGCAGCTGTTCAAGCACGCGGGCCCGCACAAAGCAAGGGTGCCGAAGGGAATCGCGGCGGTGGCGTACGCTACGTCTGGCGAAATCGTAGTAGGCGGGGGTGATGGGTCGGTGAGCGTACTCGAGCGCGGGACCATGCGTCTCCTAGCGACAACAAAGCTCGAATCCGGCGTCACTTCATGCGTCATGGCCCCTGGCAAGCACAAAGACGGCGGGTTTGGTTTATACGCCGGCACGGAAACCTGCAACGTGTATTACCTTAAATTTTCGCCCACTCAAGGGATGTTGAGCGAGTTGATTCAAACGTGTCACTCGGCCCGGATCAATGACGTGGCGTTCCCAGTGGGGTACAGCGAGGTGTTTGCTACATGCGGCGTGGAGGATGTTCGAATATGGCACATCACGGAAGCCAGGGAGTTGCTTCGAATTAAAGTGCCGAACGTGGAGTGTCTCTCCGTGGCGTTCATGCCCGACGGCGGGTCGATTTTAAGCGGATGGGCGGATGGCAAGATTCGAGCCTTCGCGCCGCAGAGTGGGCGGTTGCTGTACACCATGGACGACGCGCACCCGCACGGAGTGACTTGTTTGATAGGCTCAGGGTCGTGCGACCGGATCGTCTCGGGCGGCAAGGAGGGAAACGTCCGGGTGTGGCGCGTGGGCGCCGAGTCGCAGACCATGGTCGCGTCGATGAAGGAACACAAAGGCCCTATTAACTCGCTTGCGTTACGAGCGAATGACAGCGAGTGCGTGTCCGCTTCGAGTGATGGGTCAGCAATTATCTGGGATTTGCAGAGATTCGTGCGCTCCAACGCGTTGACTGCGAACACGTTTTTCAAATCCTGCGCCTACCACCCGGATGAGTCGCAAATCGTCACAGGTGGGACGGACCGCAAAGTGACGTGGTGGGATAGTTTCGACGGCACCGCGATTCGCGTGCTCGACGGTTCAAACGATGCGGAGATCAATTCGTTGGATATTTCAACCGACGGAACCATGATCGTCACTGGGGGGGGGGACAAGGAAGTCAAGGTCTGGGGTTACGACGAGGGGCAGTGCTTCTTTACCGGCAAGGGGCACTCAGGGGTGGTCACGAAGGTTAAGTTCACGCCGGATGGAGAGAAAATCGTCAGCGTCGGATCAGAGGGCGCGATTTTTATTTGGCAAAACGGAAACGTAACGTGAGGAGTGTTGTGTGTGTGTAGAGTGGAGTATGGGCAGTGCAGTACTGTAGAGTACTGTCGAGTATTGTTGAGAATACCAAGCATGTGAAGATATATGAGTGATTCATTCTTTTTTGTTTTTCTCGCGATTTTATTTACACGGTAAACGTTAACTTCCTTCATCTCACAAAGAGACCTTCCTCACCTGACACTCTTATCTCCCCATTCTTCTCTTGAGGAAGTTGGGGATGCCTCCTCCACCTCCGCCTCTGGGCGGGGGCGGGGGTTGTTCTCCTCCCTGCGCGCCCCATCCCATTACTTCGCCCTGCTGCTGTTGCGGCGGCGGCGGCGCTCTCATTCCGGGTTGCATCCCGGCTTGCGGGTTCGCGGAGGGTTGGAACCCGGTGGCGATCAGGGTGATGGCGACCTCGCCCTCTGCGAGTTTGATGGACGGGTTGACAACCGCGCCGAAGATAATCAACGCGGACGGGTCGACGAGCTCGTAAATAACCTCCGCGGCTTCGTTGACTTCGTGAAGAGTCAAATCTTTGGAGCCGGTGATGTTCCACACGATGCCGGTCGCGCGGTCAATGCCCAGGTCCAGGAGGGGGGAGGAGATCGCAGCGGCGGCGGCTTCCCTGGCGCGGTTCTTCCCCGTAGCGCGGCCGATGCCCATCAAGGAAGACCCGGCATCCGCCATCACCGCCCGGACATCCGCGAAATCCACGTTGATCAAACCCGGTAACGTGATGATGTCGCAAATGCCTCTGACGCCTTGTCGCAAGATGTCATCCGCGAGGAGGAACGCGTCCTGGACGGGCAACGCGGTGTCCACGGCGGATAACAAGCGGTCGTTGGGGATCACAATCAGCGTGTCGACGTTGCGTCTCAGCCGCTCCACCGCGTCCATGGCCTGGTTGTACCGCTGACGTCCCTCGAACTTGAACGGCATCGTCACGATGCCGACGGTTAGGATGCCGGCGGCTTTGGCGACGCCGGCGACGACGGGCGCCGCGCCCGACCCCGTGCCGCCGCCCATCCCCGCGGTGACGAACACCATGTCCGAACCAGCCAGGGCTTGTTCGATCGATTGCCGAGATTCTTCAGCAGCCTTCTGGCCGATCTCGGGGTTGCCCCCCGCGCCCAACCCTCTGGTAAGCTCCTTCCCAACCTGGATGTGCTGATTTTGGGGAACAGCCGCGGTGGCCATGGCTTGAGAATCCGTGTTGACGATCCAAAACTCAACGCCGTTGATGTCGCTGCCCACCATGCGGTTCACCGCGTTGGAGCCGCCGCCGCCCACACCGACGACCTATCAGTAGAGGGAAAGGGGTGAATCGAAGGAAAGGTCAGCGAACATGGTATGTCTTGTCTTGACGATCTCCCGAAGTGGGGGGTGTCGGGAGAATGAATTTCGCGTAACGAAAAATCACGGAAGATCTGGGCATGGGATCGGTGTCACATGGCACAACACGCACCTTGATGGACGCGGCGTTGAACACCTGGGGCGGGGGTGTCGAGGGCGCGGGGGCGAAATCCCCGGAGTCGCCAGGTGCGGTGGCGGACGTGGTCACGGCGACGCGACGCGTCGCCTTGACCCCATGCTTGGGGAGCCCCGCGTTGGATTTGGATCCGAAACGACCCGCTGCGGCCGCCTTGACGGAGACCGCCGCGGAGGATGCCATAGCACCTAGAGCAGCCATTCACACGAAGAGTTGGAAGAGCGCCCGTGCGGTAATACGATCGCGCGCGAGAACTCTGGGGCGATGGGCGCGGACGATCGCACCAAGATGACAGACACATCGTGTTTTGTTTACAGTTGGCGAAAAAGGGGGGGAACGACGATCGCCAGACTGTTTTGCATACGAACTGACGAAGCCTGACGCGCTTAGATTTTTGTACCGATCAAGCTCCTCTGTTGAAACCTATTTCCAGCGGAGTGACCCGGGAGCCTGAGTCACGTTGTGTATCGTTCATCGCAACTGAAGCATTTGAAACCAACAGAAATTGCCAAAACTGACTCCAAGAAGTTTCCGTTTGTGTTTGGCCAGGAGGTTTCATCCGCCTGGACTGCAACTCCTCCGCATTGGAAGGAGCGCGCGCGCATCGACGCGGCGCCCGGTCCCGAACGTAAGGCGTTCGTGTTTGTGGAGTGGTTGCGTGAGCAGCGTGGGCGGACCTACTGGTTACTACCGCACACCCTCCCTTTGTCGCTCGCCGCGGATTGGGTGGGATTTGATTTTGTCGTGAGACAGTAATCGGGCGGCGTTCTGTACGTTCGTTAAGCGTACCCGCCGTCCGCTCGAACTCAAGCACGATGGCGTCCGCCGGGTTTAAGGATCTGAGTCTGGAGCAGGTACGTGTGTGTCGCATGCCCGCGCTAACCCCCAACGTTCACTCTAAACGCTCTCCCACGCACGCGCCGCTCGAAATTTAACTTCAATTTCCCACATTGCCTCAGTTCAACCGCCCTGACATCTATCCCCCCACGCAGATGGAGGCGGACATCAAGCTGTGCGAGGAGCTCCTCGCGATGGACAGCTTCCCTAGTGATAAAGCCGGGTCGAAGAAGAGCGCGGGCGACGGCGGGGCTTCCGCTTCGGCGGCACAGGACGGCCGGCTGACGGATGAACGACGAGGTGAGATCATGACCCGGCTGAACAAACATCGATCCAGGGATTCGAGCTCAAAATCAACCTCCGGCGCGGAGCCTAAAAAAGACCCAGGCGTGATGACAGCGGCGGAGAGAAGAGACCGGGTGCAGCAGCTTCTGCTGGAGCGACAGCAGAGGTTATCCGGAACCGGGGCGGGAAAAAGCACAGGCTCTACGACTTTCTCCCCGACGTACTCCGGTGGATATACGCCAAATTCGACTCGAGGCAATTCCGGTTCATTCATCACCCCCGCGAAGGCTGCTTCGCAAGTCGGGCGCCGCGCCGTGCGCCCCGCGTCCGCGCCGAGGGATAGGCCACGTCACACGCCTGGGGTAAGCGCCCCCTTCAACTTGAGCGCTATGAAAGCGGGAAGGCACTCGAAAGCGGTCATCGCGGTGAGGGCGAAACAAGAGGAAGAGAAGGAGTTGACGTTCAAACCAAAAGTAAACGCTTCGCGGCCAAAGTCGGCGAAAGGTAACTCTGATTCCGTTACATCTGAGGAGCGCATGCAGCGTTTATCAACCCCCCGGACGAAGCTGTGGCAGAAGTGCGAGCAGGTGCGAGAGGACAGAGCCAAGGAGGAAACCAAGGAGTGTACGTTCGCGCCGCGAGTGGGGAGGGGGCCGCGGATGGCGACTGGCACAGTGTCGAGTGCCGAGGCTGGCGTCGCGTCGGCGCGGCGCGCCGCGAAAGCCCACGAGTCCTTCCCCGACCGCTTGTACGCGGACGGCGAGATGCGGTACCGCCGGCGGGAAGACGCCAGACGTCAAATCGCGGAAGCGGAAATCGCGTCGTTTCCGTTCCAGCCCGCGATCAACGACAACAGTAGAGCCGCGGTTGAAGCCGAGGGGTACCGTCCGATTCACGAGCGTGTGGGTGACCTTTTGCGGAAAAAGCAAGAAGCGTTGGCTGCGGCCAGGGTACAGGCCGAGCTGGAGAACCCGGATTTGACGTTCGCGCCGAAAGTCAACGACGCCTCCCGCGCCATCGCCAGAGGGCTGGAGGAAGAGGCGGGGTACGAAGGGCGATTACCTGTGGAGCGCCTCTCGTCGTCACGACCCGGAAGTGCAAGGAATTCCTTTGCGGGGGCGAGACCTTCTTCCGCCCGGCCTTCCAGCGCCCGAAGGCGTTCGTACGACGCGCGACAAAGGGACGAGCACACGTTCGCCCCCAGGCTGAACGACAACACGCGGCGTTTATGCGAGATGATGGCCGAGGAAGGCGTCCGCGGGGGCGCTGGGTCTTTTCTGGACAGGCAAGCCGAGCACCTCGCGAAAAGCGAGAAGGAGAAGAACGCGATTCGCGACAAGCTGGAAAGCGACTGCACGTTCCACCCGAACACCGGCAACACAAACGAAGTGCTTTTGCGGTCGAAGCACGTGGTGCGTTTAGGGGAGACTCCACGTGAGCGGATCGCGCGTCTGGCGTTTCTTGAAAAGCAGCAGAGCGAGCAGAAGCGTTTGAAAGCGGAGGAAAACTTTCACGCGCAATTTTCGTTTCGGCCAAAGCTTTCAAACGCCGCGAGGACAAAACAACCCACGCCGCTGCACGAGCTCGTGAGCAACCCCAGGGGCGCTGAGATTCGCGCGGCCGCAGAAGCAGCAGCCCAAGAAGCGTTCCACCAGGAACACACGTTCGAGCCCAACGTCGGTGCGAAACACGCTGACGCGGCGCCCCGGCCGTTTCAAGTCAACTACGCGCACAAGGATGGCATCGTTTCGCGCATCCGGGAATACCGCCGGGAAAAGGAAGTCGTGCTTCAAGAAGCGCGCAACGAAAAAGAGTTCAAAGAGTTGGAACAGTGTACGTTCCAGCCAAACCAGGGGAGGGTACGGAGGGATAAAGAAAGGCAGAAGAGCACGAATACGGTTGCAGAAGTAGTCCCAGGCCTGGGTCGCCACTTGGAGTTGAGAAAACGCGCGAAGGCGATGGAGGACGAAACCAAGGCGCGAGCGGCGAAAGTATTTCTGGAAGATGTCCATTCGTTGTCCACGAAACACAGGCAGACCGTGCCGCTTTCGCCGAAAATCAGCGCCCTCGGGTCGCAAGGCGCGAAAGCTGCGGCGCGAAAGCTGCGCCTTCAAATGGAAAAGGAACTGCGGGAACGCGAGGCATGTACGTTCCGGCCGCGCACGAACGAACGGCCGAGGAAGGAGCTCATCGAGAAGATTTTGGCAGAGGATGACTACTAACGGGGCGGGTTTAGTCTATTTAATCGATAGTTACATGCTACTTGTTTGTTCTACACCTCTACGCTCCTACAGGCCTAATCTACTCCTACTATTCCTTAATCGTGTACCCCATGTACCTACTGTTGTCCATTTGCGACTCCAGCGACTCGGTTTGCTTCGGGTCGAAGGATCGTATCCAAATTTGAACGGGTTCCAGGAGTTTCGATGAATCTGGCGCTTCTGCGTTTTGCACGCGTAGGAATCTGACCTGGGCCTGTGCGCGTTTTATGGTGGCCCACGGAAACTGCCGCGTTCCAGGGTTCCCGTCGTTGCCGTTGTACGGGTTGACGTAAAACTGGTGCGCTACGTACACACCGGCGCTTCCGGTGTCCAGTTGTTCTGTTCGTAAGTTGAACTTCGTCTTCACGCACTCCAATGGGCACGGCGGTCTGCAGTCCTCCACGCACTCGTCGATGCACAAAGGCGGCAACCCTTCCGGAATCGCCCCGACCCAGCTTCCCTCCCTGTAAATCGGCTGGAAACCCTGCACTTCCGTCGGGGCGTAGTACGTCGTGTCGTACTCCACCGCGGGGGGGTCGCAGAACCAGCCGTACGGGCCGACGGAACAGACTCTTCCATCCGCGGTGGTGGCGTCCACCACCGCGAGGGGGTTGTCGTCGTTGGTTTCCGCGGCGAACGCGGTTGGAGGAGAGACGCTCGCCACGACGCACGCCAGCAGCAGCGCCAAACGCGTGGGGAACAACATGGCGCCGCCTGCTCTGAGAGACCTAGGCACCTTGCCGTTGTTGGCGTGAAATATTTTGGCACCTCAACTTTTTGACTGCCAATTCCGGAATCGTGAAACTACTTTCCCCTTGGGACGAGGCCTCACTTCTCGGCGCGTGCCACTGGTATTACACCCTCTTACGCGATGTCGTGGATTTATGGCGCCACTGGCGAGATGGGTTTCTGGAACGAGCAGATCAAAAGCGAACAAAGAGTGAAGAAGCAGTGGGAAACAACGTACGGGGTTTCGATTCCGGAACAGCGGGCGGTTGATGAAGCGGAGAAGGCGAAGGCTGAGGCGAAGGAACGTTCGCACAAAGAGTACATCGCCAAGGCCACGGCGCGGCCGAAGCTGGGGAAGGTTGCGCCCACGTGGAAAACGAAATGCGGGCCCACGGGGATGACCAGAACCTGGGTACCGACCACGGCGAAGGCTCCGCAGGATGACGAACTGTTGTGATGGAATCTGAGAAGCCAATGTAAATGTAATGAAAGACACGACGAGTGTACAACAAATCGTTTGTTCCTATCATCTATTCTTCTAGTACCTATACCTAGCAGAGAGGTGTACCACGCACCTGTGTAACCCTAAACCCTAAGCTGTTGTCCTATACCTTGCTACACCCACACCGTGTCACGCACAACCTGCGCTGACTGTGCTAATTTTTCCAGCGCCGAAAACAAAACGCCCGGCCCGATGGCGACATTCAAATCAGTCTCCACTGCTCGTTGCGCCGCCGCCGCGCCGATTACGACTGCCTTGTCTATCCTATACCCATTAGACAGCGCCGCGACGCACCCAGCGACGAGCGCATCCCCCGCGCCGACTAAACTTTTAACGTTCGCAGGGAACGCTGAAACGTACACGCACGTGAACGATTCTCTTTTTTGGTGTCCACTTCCGTTACTCCGTTCGTCTCTGTTCGTCTTCCGGCACAGAGCAACCCCCAGTTCGCCGAGCGTCAGGACTACGTTTCCAACGCCAGCCGTGAGAAGGATGTGTATGTCGTGGCGCACAGCTTTGACGATTTCCAATGCGGTCGCGGTTGGGGACGGATCCGCCGCCGGCGCGTGACTATTTTCGTCTCCGTTTCTCGCCGCGTTCGCCATAGCTCGCAGTTCCTCCACGTTCGGTGAGACCACGTCTATTAGGTGCAGAATTCTCGCCTCGGTGGCTCTTACTGCTTTCGCGACGGACACGGGTTCGAACCACAGCAAGGGGGATTTATTTTCTTTAGTGTAATTGCCCATGCGCTTCACGCGTGTCGCGTTCGCAACCGCCGCTAAAGCGCTCGGCGAAACGTTCCCGTCGAACACCACTGCCGCCGCATTTGCGATTTGCGTGGAGTGTTTGTTGATCCATTTCGAATCTAAAAACCGCTCCACGGTGTCGCAATCCGCGACCGCAGCGGCGACCTCGCCGCTGTTGTCGAGCACCGCCGCGACCGTGGGCGTGGATGCGCCGGGGCACACGCGAACGCCTCTAGTTGCGACGGAGGCATCCATTGCAAATCTGTCCAAAAAGAGCCCTCGCCACGCCTCCATCAACGCCGCGCCCGCGAGGTCGTCGCCCACCGCGGAGATCAGAAGAGGCGGAGTTGTGCCTTTTTGCGAGGCCCTGGCCACGCCCTCGGCGATGTTCCTTCCCACGCCTCCCGGAGTCTGGCGCACGAAACCCGGTGTGGTGGTGCCTCGAAGGAGCGAAGAGCCCGGCGGTGGGGCAGCCTGCACGTCCAAAACCATGCCGCCCACAACGACGACCGCACCGCGACCCACTCCTTGGGACGTGCCGGACGGAACACCCGAGGATGATGACGTAACATCCGCGAGGTGCGCGACGCGACGACGCGCCGCGGCCTCGCGTTCCATGGGGGGCACAGACCGTGCGCCTGAGTTATGGTTTCATTCTCATCTCGGCACCTGAGAGCCCAGAAAAAATCGCCGGCATTTCGTCAATGCATCTTCCGTGCTGCTCGATTTTTTCCTTGCAAGATTCTCCATTTTCTCATATGGGTATTTCGGACAGGATCTTGCGAGATGGGATTTTGCAGGTCGGACTGGCGAATTTTTATTGGCCATCATCGATCCCGGCGAACGAAAACGCCAGAAAACGGCGAAAGTTTGCTGCGCCACCAGACCCATTCCCGCACACACCAAAGACACACCATGTCCGCTCTCACCTTCTCTGCTTCCGTCGTCAAGGCCGTCGTGCCCACCTCCAGCGCGTGCCGCACCACCGCCAGGCGCGCCGCTGTCAAGGTCCAGGCGAACATGTGGCCGGTACGTCGAGCTCTTTACCTGTTTCGCGAAGTCGGTCGCGCATCGCGTTCTTTTACTCGCGATCGTCCGCTAATGAAGAAGCTATCGACCCTCTCTGACCATGAATCCCCCCTCTCACCCCACAGGAGCCCGGCACCTACCCCGGCGCCCCCGACGCGGACACCGCGTCCCCTCTGGGCAACGATGACGTGTTGTCCATGTCCAAAGCCGCGGAGTACGAAGTAATTCACGGCCGGTGGGCGATGCTGGCCATCCCCGGCATCGTGGCGCAGGAGCAAGCCACCGGTATCCCGTGGTACGAAACCGGCGCGTTGTGCACCCCCACTTCGTGCCTTGAGAACTACACCTTCCCTGGCGCCCCTGCGCCGCTGGCGCCTGAAGGAAGCGGGTTGCCCTCGTTCTACGCCGTCGTGGCTATCCAGGTCGTCGCGATGGGATTGGCGGAAGCTTACAGAGGAGGACTTACCGCGCCCCCCAAGGGCTTCCCCGAACCGTCCCTGTACCCCGGCGGAAGGTTTGATCCCTTCAAGCTCGCGGAGAAGGGCGACCTTGAGAAGCTGAAGCTCCAGGAACTCAAGCACTGCCGCCTGGCGATGGGCGCGTTCCTCGGGTGCCTCGCGCAGCAAGCGTACACCGGCGTCGGACCCGTCGCCAATGTCGCCGCGCACGTCAGCGACCCCACGCACGTCTTCTTCGGAAGCAACGCCTCGCTCCTGCCCAAGTAAGCGTGCGATCGTGATGGATGATGCATAGACCTGCCATTGTATTTTATATTTTAAAGAGAAAAGTCTTTTATTCATCAAATTGTTATGCGTATCAAATCAATCACTCACACGCCGCCGCCCTTTGTGTTTAACCCACTGCCCACGCTTCCCTTGCTCCCCACTCTTCTGATCGGCACGCCGGCCGCCCTTGCTTGCTCGCACTCCACCGCGCGCGCTTTCAAGTTCCGCGCGGACTGCTCGCCAGTTTCCTTGACTAAATTCGCGAACATACTTCCCTCATCCCTTAACATCTCCGCCGGCGTGGCCATCGCTATCAATTCACCTTTATCGAGACACACGACTTTATCGTTTTCGATAATCGTGTTGATTCTGTGTGCGATGGTTAGGATGGTTCGCGAGTTGAACTGATCGGCGATGACATCTTGCATGAGCTTGTCCGTTTCCAAATCCACAGAAGCCGTGGCCTCGTCGAGACACACAACCTTCGTATCCCGCAACAACGCGCGCGCTAAACACAACATCTGCCGTTGTCCGGCGCTGTAATTCTCGCCGTACTCCGCGACCGGCGCTAACAGCCCGATGCCGTGCTCTGACACCGCTTGCTTCAGTCTAGCCGCTTCAAGCGCAAACCACAACTCCTCATCAGTATGATCTTTAAACGGATCCAAATTATCACGCACGTTCCCGCTGAACAGAATCGGGTCCTGGGGGATGCACGTGATTCGGCTTCTCAAATCCCGCAGCGTGATTTTGGAAATGTCGACGCCGTCCAGGAAAACAGAACCTCCACTAGGCTCTACCAGCCTCCAAAGCGCGACAATCAAAGTGGATTTCCCACTACCCGTTCTGCCGCAAATACCAACCTTTTGCCCTGCCGCGACGTCGAAAGAAACGCCTCTCAACACCAACGGCAAACCCGGGCGGTACCTCATCTGGACGTTTTTGAACTGAATCGCGCCGGCAGTTGGCCAGTTTGGTTTCACCGGGATGGCTCCTCCTCTCAACGCGGCCCCGGTGGCTTCCTCGGACTCGAGCGCCGCGTACTCCGCGACTCTCTCTACGCTCACCATGTGACTTTCTAACTCACTCACAATCCGTATCAGCCACGAAAGCAACCCGGTCATGTCGATGGCGTAGGATAGGGTCAAACCCACAAGCCCCGCCGTGGCATTTCCCCTCTGCCAGGTTCCTAAGCACGCAACGACGAAGGTGATTGAGTTGCCGATGGTTTCTAACCGCACAGGTAGCCACCGGTCACACCCGCACTTCTGCGTGTAGTCCGCGCGCTGATTGATTGATATGCGTGATTCATTTTCGTCGATGAACCGTTTTTGATGGCCAAACGCCCTGATTGTGGAAATGCCGTTCAACGTCTCGCCGAAGTGCGCGTAAATCGGTGAACCTGAGATGCCGTCTAAACGTTTCGCTTCCCGGTAACCGGGGCGGAAGAACCACTGCACGTAGTAGTACAACGCGCCGATTGGTACCAGGCATGGCAACAAAGCGGGCATCACCCACGCCATCACCACTAACGTACCCAGTAACAACAAGCCGAAAGAAACAAAGCTCGAAACGCTCTGCGCCAAGGTGTTATCAAGCACCTCGGTGTCCTTCGTGAACCTCTGAATCACGCGCCCCAACGGCGTGGTGTCGAAAAACGAAAGACGCGTGTGCAGGGTCGCGGTGAACAACGCTAAATGGAGTTCATTTGCAGCCGCTAAACTCGCCAACGCCCACGCGAACGTCCTGGCCCAGGAAATAGCCGCTTGTCCGATTCCGATCCCGGCAAAGCCATACAGGTAGTCCTCGTTGGTTAAGCCCCAGTGCCCTTCGGACCAAAACGCGAGCCACACGCTTGACACCACCGACAGAAACCGCTCAACAAGCACGGCGATCATCAGAAGCGTCAACAGAAACGGCGTTCCCATGGCTCGGATGTACGTCATGTACGTCTTCCCCGAAACCGCGCCTTCTTTTCGCTTTTCCGTAGTCATGGTGTTTTTGGTTTTGTCCATTTGTGACAAGTCCTTCCTGTTCATGCTGGCTTTGGACTCGAGCATTGATTTCGGGGACTCAGGGGGAGAAGAGGTCCCGGCGAGAACACCGGCGACCCCAGAGGTGGGCGCTTCAGTTCCACCAGGCGCGCCACCCGCCGCCGCCGCCGCCAATTCTGTCAGCTCGCCGATGCGACCCTCGGAAGGATCTTCTGAGGTTTCTGTGGGTTCAGGGGCTACAGTCTCGAGATCAACAGCAGGTAACGTGTTTCCAGTCTTCTTCGTCTCACTCTTCCCTTGTTTCGGCGCGTTGTCATCCTCGCCGTGGTAGGACTCCATGAGTTGTTTGAACACGCCGCCACTTTTACTCGTCAACTCGGCATAAGTCCCTCTTTCCTCAATTACGCCGTCGTTCATCACAACGATGTGGTCCGCTTGGTGCACAAACTGAAGCTGGTGCGTTACTAATAGAACGGCCTTGTCTTTGAACACGCCATGTTCTTTGCCTAAGCACTTGTGGAACAAATCCTTCGCGACGTGCGCATCCAACGCACTCAACGGGTCGTCCATGACCACCAACTCCGCATCCGCGTACACCGCCCGCGCAATCGCCGTGCGCTGCTTCTGCCCGCCGCTCAACGTAATGCCCTTCTCGCCAATCTCGGTTAAATCGCCTAAAGGGAGCAGAGCCACGTCGGATCCGAGGCACGCCCTGTCCAGAGCGTCGTCGTACCTTATCTTGTCGAAACTCTTGCCGAACAAAACGTTTTCCTTTAATGAGAGAGATTGCACCCACGCGACTTGCGCAACGTACGAGGTTGTGCCGTTTATTTGCGGAGAGCCTTTTTCCGCGGCTCTGCCATCAGGCCCGTCGCACCCGTGCATCTCCCCGAGCAAGGCAGATATAAGCGCTGATTTACCGCTCCCGACCGGACCGACCACCACGGTGAGTTGGCCTTTCTTCAATGTCAAGTCGATGTTTTTGAGAAACGGAGTGGTGGTTTCGGGAATCTTGCCGTCGGCGCTCGCTTTGTTAAGCGCCGTCCAGTGGAAGAATCCGCCGCTGATTGAAGCCACTACAGACGGGTCAGTTTCAGTGTCCAGTTGCTTATCCACCAGCGTGACTTGATCCACACCCACTCGCGGAACTTCCTTTTCAGAAAGAACCGAGTGAACTTGATCCACACCTGCTTCCTCGTTCCCCTCCACCACCGCGGGTAGCGCCACCGTCGTCGCGAGCGCCTCCGGGAGCAGGAAATACTTTTGCAGTCGTCTCAAGGCGACCAACGCGTCGGCGACCATCGCCAAACACCGCGGGTAGAACATAACAGGAAACCGCAACAACGAAAACAACGACAACGAGGGAAAGATAACATCCGGGGTCATCTCCTTGTTCATCGCGCCGCTGTATAGTGAGAATGCCGCTACTGCAACTAGTGTGGGACCGGTGTTCATAATCGCCGCATTCAGCGCGTTCCGGTTCGCCACTCCTTTCGCCTTTTCCATCTCCTCACCTCTTACGCTTTCCACTTCCTTACGCAACGGGTCTTCCCACGCGTTGAGTTTCAGGATTTTGACACCCGAAAGCGCTTCGTTCTGGAGTTTTACTCTGCGGTCGGTTAACTTCATCTGCTCGCGTCTCAGTTTCGAAATCATTTGAAAGAACACCTTCTGCAGCGGGATCAAAATCACCATCACGGCGAACCCGCCGATCGAGGACCAGCCGATGTAAAAGTACAGCAAGGTCATGTACCCCACGGTTTGCAGAATGCCGGACCACAGCACATTGATGAACAGCATCAAGTCTCCAACGCGTTGCGCGTCAAGTTGCATGTGGTTCAGGACTTCGCCAGTGGTGCTTCCGTCTCTTCCGGCGGCGGAGAGGCGCATCGTTTTTCGGTACACAGCGGTGGCCAAAGCGCCTTTGATGCAGATTCCACTCGCCTGTGCATAGTAGAAGTACACTTGCTCGAAGATGGTTCTCAGTACTGGCAAAAAGAACAGCAAAAGGCAATACGCCGCGCCGTACGCGTCATCAGACCCGCCATCCACGAACAACTCCAACGGGTGACTCTTGCCGGCGATGAACCTGAGGAAGCCGCCTAAAACGACCGCGGGTAAAAACTGCACTAGGTCGTTCAAAAGTTTGAAGAAACTGCCGGTCAAGATCGTGGTGCCGAAACACTGCCACAACGGCTTGACTACGGACGGCAAGAATGGCGTCTTGGGTTGCTTTTTGGGATTGCCATTCATGCCGGCTGTATCGGGTGTCCATTCGTTTTGTTTTATCAGCCTCTTTCGCTCCTCCTCAATCGCGTGATGTAGCCTCTCTTCGAACTTCCTGCTGTTACTGCTGGCGAGGTACTCCTGCGGCAGGGGTAGCAAATCAACCATCTCAAGCGTGCGCTCGCCTCCAAGCTTCAAGAAAGGCGTGACCCACAGGTACAAAGCCTTGCCGATGATGCCGTGCTGCGCGCGTGAGGAGAACGTGGTTCCGTCACCCGCCGCCGCCTTCTCAGATTTCTCAGATGCACCGCTGGGTGATGAAGGGACCGCGGTGAAGGACACACGTTTGCCCGCTGGCGGCGGCGCATCCGGGGCGTTAGTGGATGTCATGGTCCGTAGCACGCGCGCCCGATGCGCCTGGTGCTCGACCGTCGTGTGCTGCCTACAGTGGCGCAGGGTGCCGCCCGAGATCTGTCTTTGAAATAACGAACCGGCGATAACGCCATTATGTCACGCTACTTTTTCGCATGTGACGTCAGCAATCAATCCACTTCGGCATGCGCGCCGCGCTTCACCCTCTGCCCAACGTCGCGCGCTTCTCCACGACGCTCGCGCGTTCGTTGACACTACCTGTACCTTCCCGAGGATACACCATGGGCCCCAACGCCCTCCCCAAAGTCCCCCTCGGTAACAGCGGAATCGATGTGACGGAAGTTTGTTTAGGCACCATGACGTGGGGCGTTCAGAATTCGGAACATGAGGCGCACGAACAGCTGGACTACGCGATTAAACACCGCGGGGTTAACTTCATCGATACGGCGGAGATGTACCCCGTGCCGAGTTCCGCGCCTGGTTGGAAACCGGGCGTGACCGAGGAGTTTATTGGGAGCTGGCTGGAGAAGAACCAGAGTTTAAGATCGGAACTAATCATAGCAACGAAAATCAGCGGGTTCAATCCAAACTCGGAAACCGGCGGCAATCGGTTCGTCCCCCCCAAACCAGCCGCGGATTGCCGGTTAGACTCTGAGTCAATAAAAATGGCATGCGACGCGAGTTTGCGACGCTTGAAAACGCAATACATCGACCTGTACCAGCTGCACTGGCCCGACCGGTACGTCCCCGGCTTCGGGAACAACGTTTACGACAAAAACAACGAAAGACCAAACACGGTACCTATTGAAGAGACAGTTCAAGCCCTAGGCGAGCTAATTAAAGAAGGCAAAATCAAGCACTACGGGCTTTCAAACGAAACCACGTTCGGGGTGTGCGAGTTCGTACGGGTGGCGGATGAGTTGGGGGTGGCGCGGCCGGTGTCGATTCAGAACTCGTTCTGTCTGCTGCACAGGAGCTTCGAGACTGAGCTAGCGGAAGCGTGCGCGCCTAGTAACTATAACATCGGTTTACTTCCCTGGACGCCTTTAGCCGGCGGGGCTTTAACAGGAAAATACCTTCACGGCAAAGCACCTTCCGACAGTAGGTTGGTAAAGTACAAGAACTTCATGCAGCGGTACTTGAATTCTGCTAGTCAGGAAGCTACTGCGGAGTACGAGAAGATCGCAAAGGAAAATAATATTTCGCTCGCCACGTTATCCCTGGCGTGGTGCAAGACCCGCTTTTACGTCGCCTCGACGATCATCGGCGCCACGAACATGGCGCAGCTGAAAGAGAATATAGACGCGTTTGACGGTGAGCTAGTGACGCTAAGTGAAGAGACGCTTGGCAAGATCGACGCGGTGCACTTCAAGTGCAGAGACCCGTGTATGATTCCGTAGAGGTAGATGGAGAGAGGAGAAAATTAAATTAAATGCATTTCATTTAAATAAACAACTGATGTAATGAACACTCTCCTCACTCTACATACCCCACGTGAATCATGAGCGCGAGGTAGGGCACCGATACACAAAGACTCAGACACATCATGGGCCATCCGATTTTGAAAAACTCCATGAAGGAGACAGGAAACCCGGCCTCCGCGGCGACGCCCGCCATCACGACATTGGCGCTCGCTCCGATTAACGTTCCCATTCCCCCGTAATCTGCCCCGAAACACAGGGCCCAGGCTAGGGGTTGAATTGAGAGTCCTTCCACATTAGCAGCCATGCTCCGAATCACAGGAATCATGGTAGTGGTGAACGGGATGTTGTCCACGAACGCTGATGCGATGGCAGACACGACTTGGATCATCACCGACGAGACGATCGCGCGTTTATCCACGGCGACCGTTTCAATCGCGCTTGATAGCTGGTCCGCGATTATTCGCAGTAACCCAAGTTCGGCGATACCCTCGGTGAACACGAACAGCCCCGCGAAGAACAACAACGAGTCCCACTCCACCTTCTCCAACGCGTGCTCAAAGTCCGCGGCCGAGCCCATGAGTAAAATAGCAATCGCGCCGAACAACGCCGCGTACGCGGGCTCGAAGTGCACCACGGGGTGCAGGAAGAACAGGAGTAAAACAAAGCCGAGAATAACGCCGCATCGCGCTAATAAAGCGAAATCGCGAATAGGGTACCGCGCCTTGAGTTCGTTCATATCAACGTCAATCTTCTTACTGTAAACCGCCTTGCCGTAGTACCATCGCAAAAACAGTAACGCGACTGGAATGGTTAAACAAACTCCAGGCGCCAGCACCTTCAGGAAATCAACAAACCCGAGATCGTCGGGGAACGCGTTGCCGATGATCAAGTTGGGCGGGTCCCCGATCATCGTTGAGGTTCCTCCGATGTTCCCGAAGAGCGCCATCGGAATGAGCATGGGTTTCGGGTCCATGTCGATCGCTTTGCATAAACTTATAATTACGGGGCCTAGTAGGAGCATGGTGGACACGTTGTCCAAGAACGCGGACAACACGCAGTCGAACAGCATCAACATCCAAGTTAAACGCCACATGTCCATGTCTGAGTACTCTATCAACCGCACGGAACAGAATTCGAAAACACCGCTTCTCGCTAACAATGCCACAATAATCATCATGCCCCACAGCAGCGCCAACGTGCCGTGGTCCATCCACTGCATGATTTTATATACTGAGGGTAATCGGTGTTCCAGTGCTAACAAAAACAACACAGCAGCTGCGCCCATGAATGCGATCAACGTCCGGTGCACAACCTCCGTGATGATAAGCGCGAAGATCAGGATCAACAACACGAGCGCGATCCAGTGCTGCGAACTGCCCACCGGGCCTATTGATAAAACCTCAAGGCTCACCCCTAGCGGTTCAGGGCAGTCAGTTTCGACCTCAACATACAGATCACCACCACCGGAATCGACATCGACGTCGAAGTAAAAGGTTTCGTACACGTCCGCGCCCGTGGGGCCGGAGGAGCCGCCGCCGGAGAGGAGAGATCGTCTTTTTGACGACTCAACGCCCTTATCGTGAAGCTTCAGGTAGTCCCCCTTCAAGGTAGAGTCGTCTTGAGTCAACGCGATTTTCGCAGAGTAATACGTATTGCTCGTGTATGTCAAGTCCGTTGGCGCATACGCATCGCACTTGCCACAACCCAGTGTGATTTCGTACAGTCCATTCATCGTGTGGCTCACTTTCATCAAAACATTCTCCGCTCCAGAAACGTATGCGCCGTTCGTCGCTGTGATCACGCTGTCCGGTTCGTACTGGTGCAAAATGTGGGGAATGCAGCACAAGATTAACAGCACAACACCGACTATGCCGGCCCGGATGCAGTGCTCCTTGAACGAGCGTTCTCCAGGCCTTCCATCGCCATCAATGCTCGATTTCTTTTTAGGCGACAGGTGCCCGAGAATAGCGGAAGGCCCGACGCTCATTCGGCCTCCAAAATTAACGCTCATCCGCGGCAGACGCGGCATAGGCACCGCGGCTTTCATGTCGTTGTACCCTTGTTTTAAAAGGTCGTACCTGTTTACTCGTCGCAACGCGCTCTGTTTGCGTGCGGTCAACCCCTCTTTTTTATAACCCGCCCTGGCGTTGTTCTGGATGCGGCCTAAACCTTCGCGTAGACGCTTCGCCAACACGGGCATTTCCTTTGCGCTGAGCGCTTCGGAAATCAGCATTAAGCTTTCCACGTCTCTCGCCACCGACCTCAACGCGGTTCTGCGATCCAGGCTGGTGCCGTCGCCGCCCTCGCCTGTTGACGCGCCAGAGGTCGCGATCCCGGTGCCGAACTGAGTCGCGTTTCGCCGAGACTTGGCCACGGACAACCCCCCCGTGTTCGTGGAAGGGACGTCTCTGCGCAGGTCCAAACTCGGTCTCCGCGTGGATTTCTGCTTCATGGAAGAACGCTTCTTCACGTCCACATTCACGTCGCTCGGGTCCGCTTCATCATCCGAGGCTTCGAGTTGCTGCTTCCAGTCATCATCTGCGGCAGGGGCGGTGTCTTTGCTCTTATCACCCCCGTGTACGCTGAAGTCCTCGCCGATGCTGCCCATCGGGGCGACGGGGGCGAAGAGCGTGGCGGACAAACGCGCGTGGCCTTGGCTGGGCGTGGATTCCATGCGGTTGCCCTGCATTCGCGCGGTGGGGACCATCGGATCCGCCGCGATTGCTCGTGACAACGCGACTTGTTCATCACCAGTTAAGGTGGTGCTTGGTGTGGTTCCGGGCGAGTTCATCGGGGTGGACCCAGGTGAGACGCCTTCCGCGCCCAGCGCGTCTTCGCCGTCGAAACCGTCCACCCCTCGAAGTGCCATTGACGAAAGTTCGTTCCTCAAACGCTGACCCTGCATGGCGCTTAAAGTGTGGCCGTGGTCCTCGAAGTCATCCGCAGCGGCGTCAATCCTGCCGTCCAGGCTCCGCCGAGGGTTTCTGTTACCGTCGCTCATCGTCACGAGAGCGTTACAAGAGTGCGCGCGTCAATAGAGTCGCCCGGGGATGGGCTCGGCGGTCTGCAGTAGGCAAGGCGGCGGATTTGTCTCACGCGACGACCGAGCCGCGAGGCGGGACCGGGGTGTTCAACGGACGATTCGTCGCCCGCTTCAAGCAACGTCCTCACGTGCGTGTCGTTGCCGTCAGGTCGCACGGCGCGGAAACCGACGCACCGGGCGCGCGGGCGTGTGTGCCTAGAGGAGAGCAGTGGATAAAATGAGCGGTCCGAGGTTTTTGTAGACGTTTTTGGGGTTTCTTGCAACCAAACTAAAAAGTCATACGGAAGACCAATCGGCGAGTTTTTTTTTTTTTTTCTCACAATCGACTCTACCTACCTCTTCCCTCACGCGTCGCCCAGGACAACGTCATCATCGTCATCGACGTCCGCTGCGAGGCTCCCCACCCCCCTCTGTCCATCCAAAACGTCGTCCTCCGGAATGCCCTTCAATCGGCGCAGCACGACATCCGAGAGCCTTTGTCGTGCTGCGTTCGCCGGCCCACCCGCTCGCAGCTGTTCTTGAGCGTATAATAAACCGTCTTCAGTGTCCTCCACCTTCAGCGCATACCGCACGGCTTTATCCGCGTAGTGCCTGGCGTCCTTCGATTTGTCCGTGGACGCGACGTCCGCTAATTGCGGCACGAAGGCTCCTAAATGAGGCTGCACCGCGTCTACACACTCTTTACACAGCGTACTTAACGTGTACGCCGCCGCGGTCCGCACGCCCGGCAAGTCGTCCCTCAATGCGCGCGCGAGCGCGGGGGCGATTTTTGCAAAGTAAGGACACTGCTTTCCGCTTTGCTCGAACGAGGCTAGGGCGAGGCGTCCCATGCCTAATATAGACGCGCTTCTGATGCCTTCCCGCTCGGTATCCCTCGCGTGTCGTGCCAATCCGTTCAATGTAGCGCTGGCATGCGACGCCAACAGAAGCTCCGGGTGCGTTCGCGCGAGCGTCGATAGACTCAACGCGCGGTGTTCCCGTGAATCGTCGTCGCCTGACTCGACGTCGCCGAGGTTTTCAATCAGCGAAACGCGCTCATCCTCCTCGAGGTACGCGGCGCAGTGCGCCAAGGCTAACGCAGCAGCCGCTCGAATTTGCTGATCAATAGAGCTCTGACTGATCTCCCAGCAAGCCTCTTTCGTAGCCAACACAGTAGGGGGCTTGACGTTGCTCCCGGCGTGCGCGAAGGCGCCGGCGACGGCGCGAAGCGTCGCTTCGACAGAATCTTGACTTTGATCGTTCCCCATGCCGTTGACCAAATCAGCGACGAGCGCGTCGACTCGAGGTTGCAAGACTACTAAACGACCCAACGCGCAAGCTGCTCGCTGACGCACTGCTCTAGCTGGGTCCACCAAACACTTCACGAACGTGGTTTGCAGCTGAGGGACGAACGGCTTCAGCGCGACGCCTCCTTTTTCAATCATCGCGGCTAGGGCTGAAAGAACTGCGGCTTTGACGGACCCGGAGTGTTTATCTCCGAGAACGCGAATCAGCGGACCGGTGATCGGGATGACGTGAGGTTTGATTGACACGGGCGTGGTGCTCAGCACGGCTTCTCTTAAGCCTTCCGCGGCGCTTTCCCGTTGGTCGGAGTTACGGCCAGCCAGCACGCCTTGTAAAAACACCTGCACCACCGGTGCTAGCCCCTTGGGGAGGCACATGCCTGGAATGAGCAACTCTCGCGTCGAAACGCCTTCGTCTCTCAATTGTCTTCGGACTTTTTCTCGACAAGATTCCACCGCGCTCCTTACGTCCCTCAAGTAGTGCCCTTGGTCTTCCTTTTGAACCTTACCCATCACTACGCCCAACGCAGTCCAAGCACTCAAAACCACAGATTCATCGCTATCAACGAACAGACCAAAAAGCCCCTCAATCAACCTCGGGACGTCGTCTTCTTCGTCGAAGCACGGGGCTTCCGTGGCGAACACGCCGCACAACTTACACGCTGCGGCGCGAACGTGAGAGTCGGGGTTCGATAGCCCGCCCAGCACTTCGGGTATGAGCAAGTAGTGCGCATCGTCAGGCACGGCGCGAAGCACAGAAGTCGCAGCATCCATAGCTGCGGTGGCTTCCTCGTCATCGCTACTGCCCATAGCAACCAAAAGCGGCGGGAAAAGAATCTCCAAGTGCGGCGGCAACGCGGCGCCGGCGACTTCCGCGAGCGCGCTGATCGTCGAAGCCGATTGAGCGTTGATCGGCGGGCTCGCGAGTTTCGGAAGAACCGACGCTAGGATCTTGGGCTGTGCTTTCAACACCTGCTTCAAGCCCTCAAGCGCGGTATTTATGGAATCTGAATCGTCACCATCGCCGTCATCCAGCTTCTCAAGCAGCGCCGGGACGATCACAGCCGCGGTGTCCGCGCCCCCGTGCTTGAACACGGCGTCGAACGCGGCGCCGGCGGCGTTCCGTACGCTGTGGTCGGAATCACACAACGCGTCGCGAATCGCAGGTACCACTTCCTGGTGTAGATAGTCTTCTAATTGCTCTTTTCGAGCGGCGGAGAGCACCTCTGCCAAGCCTAAGCACGCCCCCTGTCTCGTTTGCGCCTTTTCGTCCCGTAAACCTTCCCTCAGTATGGGGAAGATCTCCCCTAACACGCGCTCGCCGAGCTTGACGACTAATTCGCCCAAGCACTTACCGGCGGTTTGCCGTCGGTCTTCCGAGTCGTCACTTAGACCGGAAATAACTCTGTGCATTAACCTCGGGAGTATTAACTTCAACGTCCTCGGTGTATTCGCCACTACGGTTTTCCAGATGTGCACGCTCGCGGTCCGTACCACGGAGGTGTTATCGGAACGCAACACGTACACCGCGGATAGCAGGTCGTGGTGTCGTTCCTCACCCAGCGCAGCCGTCAATAACTGCCCCTGAGTTTCAGTGGACAAACCCTCTTCGTGGTCGTCCACGCGTACCTTCCCACTGGTGCCCGCGATGCGGAACATCATGCTCCCCAACAGCTCAACCGCACTTTGCCGGATCCGCCAGTTCTCACTCGCCGCGCCGTCCTCGATTGAAGGTAACAGAAGGTCGAGGCTCACCCTGCTGTGCGAGAACTCCTCGACGAACACTTTCCCGGCGCCTAAAGCGGCGTCCCGCACGGGCTCGTTGACGTCCGCCAAGCCGGTGAGCACTTCGGTCAAAGCCTCCTGGAGGTGCGACTCGAACAAGGACCCCAGTGCTAAGGGCAAGAATCGAAGCAACGTCAAATGGCCCTCCCTGACGTGCGGCGCGACGTGCTTGCACCCGTTCAGGATCTCGGGGAACATCGCCTCGAACGTGGAGGGGGGAAGCACGGCGAGGCACTCGGCTAAGCCTTGAGCCGCGCCCGACCGCTCCGTCATCGGCCCGTCGCTCTGCAACGTCTTGGTGAGCCACGGGATCAGCTCAACGAAGTGCTCGGATTCCTCGCCGCCCATGCCTCTGAGTAGTGACGCCAGCGCCGCCGCAGCCGTGGCCCTCACCTCGGGCGAAGGGTCAGTCAGAGATTTCTGGATATCCGGCAAAAGTATCGGCACGTACGGACTCATGTCCTTCGCGTCCGCGACCAAAGAACACATGTTCCCCGCGATTTTCGCCGCTTTCTTTTTCAAATCCGCCTTGCGGTCGCGAAGGCCTCGGGACAAGACCGGTACTATTAAAGCCAAAGATGGCGCGTCCACGGTGTTCACGAACGTCATTTCGAGAAGCACGTCGAGACAAGGCGAGGTGAGCTCCGCGGGCTTGGCAATCGCGCCTAACAGGTAACTACTCAACCCTCGAATTTCGGGGTTGCGAATCACGTCTCCGATTTCTTTTAACGCCCTGGTTGCGGCGTCCACGACCTTTGGATGCGTATCCACCAAGGTTTCGGATAGACGAGGGACGATTTGGGGAAGACACGCGCCAAGTTGCTTCGGCGCACAGTGTGACATCGCCCCCAGCAGCTGCACAGAACCTTGTTTCGTTCGCCACTTGTCATCCTCTAAGCCGCGCATCAACGCGGGTAGGACTAACTTCACGCCCTGTCCAGATAATTGGCCCATCACCGCTTTCGCGGCGCTGATCGTTGCAGCTCGCACGTATTCATTCGAATCCCCAAAGCACACCAGTAACAACGGCAGCACGTGAATGACGTACGGTTCGAATAAACGTCCTAGCCTGTCGTTCAATAATTCAAACGCCATCAGCGCGCCTTCCCTCGCTTCCGGAGCGTTCTTGTCCTCAACAGCCGCCTTCACCGCGTCCATCACGCCGAACAGTTTCAACGACCCGATGCCCATGCCCTTCACCGCGCCCGCTAGCCCGAACGCGGCGCCCCTCCTGTCTGCGTAGGTTTCGCCTTGCGTGACTTGTGCCAGTAAGCTTTCGATCAAGGCACGTCTTTCGTCCTCATCTAAGTTCTGAGCTAGCCCAGGAAGGCAATCTGCGACACTCTTCTGCACCGCCTCGGACGGCGTGGACAGCACGTCCACGAGACGCGACAAGATTTGCCGCACCCGGGGGTCGCTCTTTTCAAGGTGAGACGCGAGTGACCCCAGAAACACCGCGACGCCTTGCCGAACGTTGTCCATTTGCGTTTCTGTTAAACTACTTCCTCCTCCTCTGGTCTGCTTATCGAAGTACCCCTCGTACACCGCAAGGAGCTGCGCGACGTGCGCCGCGCCGTGCAGCTCGATCATGGAGCGCCCGCCGCGCATCGCAGCGTCGCGGACGCCCTCGTCCTCGTCCCCTAAAACTTTCAGCAGAAACGTTGAAACGAGAGGCAGGTCCTTCGCGGTCAACGAAGGCGCGGCGGCACCCAGCGCGCGCACAACAGCGGCTCTTCCAAGGATGTCACCGAAATCCATCGGCCCGAGCTCGTCGTCGAAACGAGCGCGGTCGGGAACGGATGAACCAGGGAAACCGTCATCGGAGGGTGCATTTTTCGAGCCCTCCTTCGGCGACGCCGCGCTGTACGCCGCGAACAGCTTCGCCAACGCCGGCGCGACGCCGCCTTGCATCGCGGACGTGGTCTCCGCGAACGCATCCACTGCGGCGTCGCGAGCAGAGGCGGCGTCGTGCCTCAAGAACGGCAAGATCGCGAGGGGCGACACGTGATTTGCGAGCGTCAGTTGGTCGTCACCCAGACCCACCGCTCGCCACACCTCCGCCGCCGCAGCTCGAGTGGGCTCGTCCACGTCGCACTTGGCGAGGAAAAGACGCGCCGCGGCGGAGGTCTTTATCTCGCCCTCACCGGAGTGTATCAGGTCTTTAAGCGCGTCCGGCGCGTTCGCCAGGGCGGCTAAAGCGGCGCCTCGAACCATTTTAAATTCAGACTCGAGGCCGTCCAGAAGCGCCATCGTGACCTCCGCGCTGTCTCCCGCGCCGGCGCTCACGTCCAGGAGCAGCGGCTTGGCGGCCGCCGCCGTGGCGCCGGCGCCCGTGGCCATCGCGGCGAGCGCCAACCGGGCGGCTTCGGGTCTGGGCAAGCCGTCGGTTCCAGGCGCGGCGTGAGAAGTTAAGAGCTCCATTGCGATTTTTCGAATCGACACCGGCGCTACGTCATCGTTCAACGTCAACGCCCTGGCGCACAGAGGGAAGGCTAGCCTCAGGACGCTCGGGGGAAGCGGCTCCAGGTCGTTCATCTCGGCGCACTCGAGAAGCGCATCTAACGCTTTTTCAAGCGTCAGCGCCTCAGCGATGACCCGGTTGGCGGGGATGGTAATGGGGTCACCCCGGGCATCGAGCGCTGGAGCAGGCGCAGTGCCGTCAACGCAGCACGCGGAGATCCTCAGCGCTGCGGCGAACGTGGACGCGACGCCGTGGAACCCCAAACTCACGCTCGCGTTTCCGGGGACGTTCGCCGCCGCCACGACCAGCGCTTCGCCGAGGGATTGACAAACGTCCTCCGGCAAAATGTCCGACGCCAGCAGAGGAAGCAGCTGCTTTACTGCGTCAAACGTGACTCTGCGCGCGGCAGCGCCCTTCCGAGTTCCGCCGCGAAGCACCAAGGCGGTAAGTTTCATGCGGAGGCACACGCGGTCCACGATTGATTGCACCTTGGATCGCAACTCGGCTTCCTCCATTAACTGCGCGCGTCTGGCGAGTTCGGCTTTGTCGGGGACGTTCGTCTGACCTCTGCCGCCGCGGCCGCCTCGGCCTCCCCTGCCAGCACCCGCCGCAGCGATCTGGCTCGCCCGGAGCACAGGGCGCAGCGACACCGCCGCGGGCTCGTCGTCGCTGTCGCTGTTCGAGGTGTTCTGTTCTTTCTTCTTGCCCCCGTTCTGGACCACGCGCTCCACCAGCTTGAACACGTCCACCGGCTCGGTGGACAGACGGTTGGGCGGCGTGGTGAACACCGTAATCTCCTTTTCAGTCAAACCCGAGTGCTCCTCTACGCTGGCAAAGGTCTCGGCGAGGGGAAGGAACACATCCAGCGCGGTTTCTGGGTCGATCCGCGCGATGGCGAACGCCGCGCCGATCGCGGCGTCGCAGTCGGATTTTCGTTCAGAAAGCGCCCCGGAAGGGCCAGCCGCGAATAAACACATCTCTGTAACGCTGTCTTTGAGCGCGAACAGGGGCGGGTCCGTGTCCGCCCTTTCCGCCGCCGCGTCCAGCCTCGAGAGCAAAGCGCTCCACGCGCCTTCTTGCCTGCCATCCGGCGCGGCGACCAGTGCGTGGTGCGCCAGGAGCATGATCCTCCCGGCGAGCTCGTTTGGAACCTCGGCGTCGCCCCTGGAAAACCCAACGCGGCTGGTGACCCCATTTTCCGCGTCGCCCAGCCCGCAAAACGCCCCCAGCGCCGCGCCTGCTAGCCTTTTCGGGAACACAGGAGTATCGCTGTCTGACGTGACATCCAGACCGAGCCACCCCCCCGGAGTTTCAGCCGCGACCACCACATCCCGAAACGCGTCGAACAAAACGCAACCGTCTACGCCGGCTTCGTGCGCGGCGTCAATCGTGAAACGCGCGGCGATTCTCGTCGCTCGGTTCGGGTGCAACAGCAGCGTAACGGCTGTCGTAACCGCGGCTTGCTCCACACCCGGCGCGAGTTTTTCGCGTACCTCAACCAACCCCAGCAACGCACCAGCACAGAGCGCCATACACTCGCTGTCCTCGCTTCCGAGCTTCGCGAGGTGTACAGACGAAAAGTACGTAGCGTCCTTCGTGACCGACGCCAGCGCTCCGTGTTTCTCCGCTTCGCTTCGCGACTCGGCGTCGACACCGCACGCAGTTGCGACCAGGAACAACGCCATCGCACCTTCTGATCTCTGTAAGGGTTTAGCTGCGCCGACTTTGATCAGTGCTGTGCACGGCGCGATGAGCGGAACAGCCGACCCTCCCGCACTTAACAACGATTTATTCACCTTCACCGCCGATACCAAATTTCTCAGCGCCGCGCGGGCGGTTCTGTCTTTGGTGTCTTTGACCGCAACTGCGAAGGCATCAGCGGTGGGTTTGGGAAGTTTGCCGTGTAGCTTTCCAAGCCACAGCCCAAGTGCGGACGCCACACTCTCCTTCGCCTCTTTGTGCGTTTCTGATTTGAACGCGTCGGTCAGCAAAGTCACGGCTTTGGCCGCAAACTTGGCGGTTGCTTTTTCCGAGAATTTTGTTTTTGAATCGCTCAGCGAAAGTTTGGACATGGCGTCAAACAGCCCGCATCGCGCTTGCGCGTCTTTGGGCCTTTTCTGTGGGTCAGAAAGGTCACCTTGTACGGACTCGAACACAGTGCACGCATCGTCTTCCCCAAGGCTCGCCACTGCGTCAAAGCAACCAATCGCCTCACTCCGGCGTCCGGCGTTCGCGTGCCGCAGTGCCGATGCGATTTGGTCTTTGACTTTTTCGAACAGCAGACGACCTGTCGCCGCCGGGCACTGCTCAAGCGCTGCGCGTAAAGGGTAAAGCGTCGCATCGGGTGAGCGACGCATTTGCTTCTCTATGCGAGGAGCTATTTCTGATGCCATCTCTGTCTCTGTCATCGTATTGACGAAAGATTTTAAAGCGCTTTGAAGACCCCTTGGAAGCGCCGAGCGCGTGTCGCCGTGGAAAACGCACTTCGCGTACGCGTCTGTCGCGCCGCGGCGAGCGCGCGTAATCGCGGTTGAAAGCCTGTCATCATCCTGGTTTACGCTTTCCTTCGCTTCCTGCCGTTTCGCAATCTTCGATTTGCGTGTCGAGTGCTTCCCCACCGTAGGCCCTATCGCGTTCGCCCACTGAACCAGCGCGCCCGCGATTCCGCACGCCGCAGTTGGCGCCGTCGTCGCCAGCGCCTTACTCGCGTCGCTCGCCTCGGTTTCCGGATCTATCAGATTGACGTACGCCTCCACGAGCGGTACGCCCTGGAGCTGTAGCAAACGCTGGAACGATGCGTTCGTGTGTTTACGTGAATCCCCGTTCGCATCCGTAAGCTCGTCACCCAGCGCCTCTGCGCACAGCAGCTCCCCCTGCGCTTTCGCGATCTTCGCGAAGGCGCCGAGTTGCGTTTCGAGATCCAGGTGCCGCACGAGCGCGCAGCTCCATCGCAGGAGCTCTTTCCTTCGGCTGTCCTCCAGCGTCAGCGGGGCGTCCGACGCCGCCTTTAACAGGCGCGCGGCAAAGGCCTTGAGGAACGCGGGGGAGTGCGCAAGCGCCGTGTCCACCGCCCTGGCCACGGCGACGCGCGAAGGCTTGTCGTCGTACTCCCGAAGCGTGGCGAACACGACAGCCACGACGTCTTGCGCTGCAGCGGCATCGGCGAGCTCGCCGTCCACCGCCGCGGCACACACGCCGCTCCACGCCTCCAGGCGATCACTGAGCGACCGCTTCGACGCGCCACCCAAGAGCGCCTCCATTTTGGGCGCCGGTTGTTGTGCGGGGACGACGCGACAGCGCGATCGGACGCCGCCGCCGATGGGTCATCCGAAAAAGCGCAGTCGTCCCGAAAACAGGATTGACGAAAGGTTTTCGGAGCTGCTAAAAGCAAGTCAAAGTAAACGCGCGTGTAGAGTCTTTAGTCATATTGATGTAAACCTTAAAACCCACACCGACACTTTGGAATGTGCCCTATGTGCCTTTGCAAGACTGGCCCTACTATCGGTTGCACTTCGGCCCAAGCATCAAGACACCCGCCTGATCCGTCCTCTGCGCCGACCGCGACGCGCACCAAAACAACGTCTGACCCGAAGTGCGTTTTTGCATTCGTCGTTGTCGTCGTCGCGGTGGCCCCAATCCCACTCGAATTAAGCACCTGCACCAACTCTACGTTCATCTTGTTGAAATCAACGCCGTGCTCTTTTTCCATGCTTTGGAACGTCATCGCGTTGAGCTCCGCACCCGTCAGGCGGAAGTACACGCATGAGGTCATTGCTTTTTGAGTGACGCACCAGGATTCATCAGCCTCGACCAACTCAAGCCTTGAGTCGCTTTGGATCAAACCCTTGGCCCACTGTACTCGCTTGGCTATTTTTTCTATGCTATTGATAGAATCACTCGCGTTGTCTTGTGCACTATCCCGTTCCATCTCCTGGAGCGCGTCCAAAGAAACAGCGGGGTCCATGCCAGGACCGATGAGCACTAACCTGGTTTCAGGAGCGTCTGATTTCGAGTTTTTCGGTCGCGTCACTTTCGTCTGAATACTGGCGTCAACCTGTTCAATCTCCACCCTCCGTTTCCCTGAAAGGTGGAAGTCGTACTGTACGCCTGGGTTTTCACAAAAGGTGACGAACCCCTTGGCGCGCACTGCGTTTTGAGGGATGCCAGACTTGACCCATCGCTGAAAATAACAAAGCGACACGGCGCCGCACTCGAAGGAGACGCTCCCGAAATCTGACGAGGTTTTATTTCCGTCAGGAACGTGCGAAACCCGTCGCGTGGGGTCGATGGGGTCGAGTTTGAAAGGCCCGCTGGGGGTTTTAGAAAGGGATACGTCCGATAACTCTTTCCTCAGCCCACCACCAGAAGGACTCAACAAAAACCGCCGCTCCGCGCTGTCCCAGTCGTGCCCGAACTTCCCCTCCGGCTGCGGCTCGAGCTCGACGTCCAGAATTTGAGGCAGCGGAACCTTGCCCTTGACGCACTCCACCACCCGGGCGTTCGGGGCCCACTCGGATATGAACCGACGCGCGGCGAGAAGCTTTTCAGTTTTAGTTTTTCCATCTCCATCTTCCCCAAGGAGGTCTATTTTGTTCAGCAGCACCACGTCCGCGGCGGCGAGTTGTTTCGCCCAAGCGTCAGAGATATCTTTCGACGCAGTTTCGTTTCCTTTCTTCGCGTCTCTTTTCATGCTCGCGAACGCATCTGGCCCTAACGCACCCCCCGCGGCTGCGGACTCCGCGTCCACGACGCACACCACGCTATCTAATCTCACGCGTGCCATCTTCCCAAACGTTTTGTCCAGCGATGCGACCGTGTCCGTCGGGTCTACTAACCCGGACGTTTCGATCAAGAGGTACTCGATTTGCGAAGACGACGATGACGGATCGTTGACTCCCGCCTTCCCCGCCACGTCAAGCATGCGCCACACTTCCTGTTCCAGCTCGCCTCCAAGAGTGCAGCACAAACATCCGTTCGTCAGTTCTACGACGTTATTATTGCTTTTATTGTTATTCTCCCTCGCAACGAGCTCGGCGTCGATGTTGAGCTCCGCGAAGTCGTTTACCAAGCACGCAACTTTCAGGTCCTGCGAATTTTGCAACACGTGTCGCATCACCGTGGTTTTACCGCTCCCCAGCCACCCTGTGATTAACGTGGTTGGTAACCGTCTTTTCTCAGTTGGAGCAAACACCGTGCGCAGCTCGTAGTTGCGGAACAGGTTGACGGAAGCGGCTTCTTTGTCCATAGGAGTGGTGGACGAGGCCATGGTCGTTTCCCCCGATGCTTGTTCAGATTGTGTGGATTTCGTCACCGTAACCTTCCTTCCTTGTCGCCTCACGTCACTCTTATGTGCGCCTCGCGGTGGGTTCGCACAAGTCACTCGTGGCGCGTGCGCCGCGAGCATACGGACCCCCAACGACCGCCCCCAGGCCGCGCCGTCGCGTGTGGCACCCAAGCCGAGTTCGGGAAGG
>TARA_B110000977_G_scaffold185053_1_pt1 | contig 38455 bp, 16 predicted proteins | sample TARA_B110000977 | Tara Oceans TARA_B110000977 (sample SAMEA4397798) | marine metagenome | biome: Polar Biome; feature: [SRF] surface water layer (ENVO:00010504); material: water (ENVO:00002006), including particulate matter (ENVO:01000060) such as... | depth 5 m | reverse complement strand
TACGCCTCGTCTTGGTTCCACCCAAACGCTTCAAGCGCGGCGACGCACGTCTGTGCAGAGGCTTTCGGGACTAAACGACGAAGCGCCCCCAAACCAGCGGACTGCATCGCCTCCCGCTGCGCCTGCGCGTGTTTCTCCATCATGGATTTCGAGCCGCGCGCGTCGGGGTCGCCATCTTTGTGCCGCGAGTACTCCATCGCGGGAGGCGGAGAACTGATACGCCGGCTCCTGACTCGACACGACCACCACGAGCACGCAACCGAAGATCACAAACGGTCGATGCACAAGGAAGTGGTTCGACGGATGGATTAGATCGATGAGGAACGATGGTTCAACTCGGTGGCCAAAAAAACTCAAATCATGCAAAAATAATATTACATCAGTCCGAGTACTCGTCGTCAATCACCTCCCCCCCCGATTTCTCCCCTCTCTTCGCTCGCCCCTTAGCCCGGGCCGCTGCCGCCTGTTCCGCAGTCGCGTATGGCACCAGCCTTGCAAAAGTCAAATACCCAGTGTGCGACTGCGCTTGCTGCCGTGGGTACGCCACTATGCAAGGTTTTGTCAAGTTGGATTCATCTAATTCGTCGTCAACATCACCTCCACCTCCCGTACTCCTCTTCCGCTTCGCCTTCTGCTTCGCTTCCCGCTGCCACTTGTTCTGCAGCTTAGGCTGCTGCATTGCTAGGTTCCTCTGTAACTCTCTCGTTTCTACGTCGTACTCCCGCCCGAGCAACTCCACTGTCTGCGTATCGCCGAACCCGTGAAGCTCGAGCGCTTCGCAGGTTTTCTGGACCTGTTCGATGCACGGCGAAAACGAACACACTACGCCGTCTTTTCGAAGTGAACGAGCTGCACTTGGCACGACCTTCCAAGGCCCAGGTAAATCAAGGAACACGGCATCACATCTACCCTCCAAACACTTCGGAAATCCATCCTGTTCCACGTCCCGGTGCGTAACAGTACAATGCTTCGCCAACTGGTGCGCGATGATTTCCTCATTCGCCGCCTCCGCTCGCGCGCAATTGAATTCAAAAGTATACACGTGTCCAGTAGGTGCTACTGCTCGAACAAGGGCGTGGGTAAGACTAGCTGATCCCGTACCACTCTCTAACACAATATTTCCCGGTTTCAACTCAAGCGCGTAACACACCAGCGATATATCCGGCGCGTACAGAATTTGTGTTCGGTGCGGCAACACTTTCGTCCAGAGTTCTGGCGTGGGGGCGAGCAACCACACGAACCCTCCGGAGGATCCTTTGTCCCCTCGCCCGTACACCTTGGCGCCGAATTCCTTCCCGACCCACTCTGAGTGCGGGAAGGTCCCGTACCGGTTCTGGTACTGGCCCTTGGGGGTTAACACAACCGCTTTTTGCTTGTTGAAGCCCTCGTACACGATGACCAGGCTGCCCATCTGGACGGTTTGAGCTGGGGGAGGATCCGGGAAACTCGGGATGACGTACGCGGCGGCGGCGTCTGCGTTGTCTGACTTGGTCGAATCAGGAGCCGTGGATTTCTCACCATCTACCACCCCTAACCTAGGGTCGCGGTGAAGCAACGCGCCGATGCGCGAAGCCATCGTGACGTGGACGACGGGAGGCGCGCCGCGATGAGTGGCGGCGGTGATGTTGGCGGTGCGACTTTTGGCCGAAAATGTTTTTTACTTTTTCGGGAATCACGACACCACTAGATTGACCTGCGCACGGCCCGCGTTGAGCATGGTTGAGGCTGCCGCTGCGCCCGCAGCTAATGCTGGCGCCTCATCTACTTCCCCGGAACCCCCGCCTGCACCCTCATTTCGCAATAGGGCGATGTACGCCCTTCGGTCGTTCATAATGTACATGGTGGTGATGCAGGTTTTCGGCGGATTCGCGCAGCCCCGTCCAGATGTGACAGGCCCTGGGAACGAAGCCGTCGCCCCCCCCCGCTTGGCGCGACCGCTGTTCACCAAAGGCGAGCCAGTAGACGCGTTCGTGTACGTGACGTATGATTCGCAGTTTGCGTTTGAATCGGCACAGTCGTTGGAGTCAGACCAAAGCGGTCTGGTCACATCACTCGATGCCATCCGCCTGTCCGCATCTCCTGAAACGTTCTCCGTCGCCGTGACGCACGTGCTTTCAACGGAAGTTTTAACCGCGAACCACACGCCGCACCTACATGTGGTTTTTTGCAGAAGCGGTAAGACGCACGACCCGCAACACGAACATTTCAACGAAATAAATACCTTCGTGGCCTCAGCGCCGCTGTTGAAGTGGCACCCCCCCACGCAAAGGCGCATGAAAAAACTGCTGTCCGCCGCGGAGGCGGAGGATAATTTGAGTTACGACTCGGAAGAGATTTCTACACAGACTTCCGAGACTACTGTGTTGGACGTACAGAACAACCAACCAAAGCCGTGGCTCGCTTATTTCAACCCCAACGTAACAGTGAGTATCGTTGACGATTTCACGTCCTACCGGTACCCACGCGGCATCCCCGACTTGATGCGTGAAAAAATGCGGTTCGAAGAAACGAGCGACGCGTACTGGCCCACGGCGTACGTCGACGACTTCTGGGTGCTGAGGGAGAGATTGAAACAGTTGCATGGAGACGCTGATGGAGATGCTGATGGAGATGCTGATGCTCATGAAGATACTGGTTTCGCGTCTACTTCGCTCGACACTTCAACCTCAATTCCAATAACTTTCAACCTTACAATCGCGTCTCAGTCAGTGTGGCGGTGGCAGATGTTTACGCAGATGGAGCAAAGTTTCGAAACTCAGCGGAAAATGGGCACGGCTGGTGAGCACGATGCGGATACGATGAAGAAAGTGTTGCTGGATGGCGACCCGAGACTGTTAGCCATAACCGGGGTTGTTTCGTTTCTTCACATGATTTTGGAAACGTTGGCGTTCAAGAGCGACGTTTCATTTTGGAAATCACCGAAAAAAAGCGCCGGCGTTAGCGCTCGAACTATTATATTCAACCTGATTTCCCAGGTTATCATTTTGCTTTACCTTCTTGATAATGACACCTCGTGGATGGTGTTGTTATCGAACTTAATGGGCGGCGCAGTGGAGGCTTGGAAGATCACAAAAGTGCTGCACGTCAAGGTTGAAGGGTTTAAGATTAAGTTAACTGATAAGCGGCTGGATAAAAATATTGCAGATGACAAAGTTAGTTCGTTAGCCACTGAAACCGCGAAGCATGACGAAACCGCTATGAAATACTTGACTTGGTTACTTATTCCATTATTAGCCTGCTACTCGGTGTACTCTGTGTATTACCAGGAACACAAGGGATGGTACAGCTTTATCGTCACTACCTTAGTTGGTGCTGTTTACTCGTTTGGTTTTTTAACAATGCTCCCGCAACTCTTCATAAACTACAAGTTAAAATCAGTGGCGCACATGCCGTGGCGGCAGATGAGCTACAAGTTCCTGAACACCATAATCGACGACCTGTTTGCGTTCGTGATTCAAATGCCCACGCTTCACAGAATCGCGGTGTTCCGGGACGACCTCGTGTTTCTGGGGTTCCTGTACCAGAGGTGGATCTACCGGGTGGATAAAAGTAGAGTCAACGAGTTTGGGTTCTCGGGGGAAAGCGAAGAGAGTAAGGGGAAGGAACCGGAAGAGTCAAAGAAGGATAAGTAGAGTGGTAGTGTGTGAGGGTAGTTTAGTTCGTAGGTAGGCTGCTTACAATTTATAGACTGACATTCACCTACACGTCTACTCTACATCTACATGTCCGGTACACCCTCGCGGCTCTTGCTTGGTCTCGGGCGCTTGGTCTCTGGAGAAGTTAGCCGTGAAGCGCGTGCCGTATTCGGCGCTGATCCGTATGGTACGTCTTGGACGTACAGTGGCTCGGCGTGCGTTTTCATGAAATAATTGCGAGAGCGCACCCACCTTAGCACCTTGAGGTGTCCGCCCCCCGCCGCGTTCAATCGCGTATTCTCCTTCCAAGGCACCTGTTTGCATCATGGAAGAAAACACACCGTGTGTTAGGGTTACACACGGTGTATTTTTCACTGACGCAAACAGATGGATGAAGAGTGAATATGCGCATGGGTGGCGGGGGACGGACACCTCAAGGTGCTGCAGTGGGCGAGCGCGAGAGGACTTTCATGAAAACGCACGCATAGCCACCTTGCGTTGCACTCAGTTCAAATGCTTGCCACCTTGCCGTGTTGGCATCCGTTTCACACTCAGCAGTTTTGTTTCAGCTTCCTCTCAGGGCAGGGGTTGCACTCCGTGCAGCTGCGTTTCACCTTGCCGCGGGGGCATGGGTGCGTTCGCGCAGGCGTGCGATAATTGCACGGAAGGCGGAACCACCAGTGCAAGGGTATGAACCCCGCCACACCGGCAAGCTGAAACACAACTGCGTGGAGTGCAACCCCTGCTAACACGGGAAGCTGAAAGGCAACTGCGCGGAGTGTAACCCATGACCAAAAAACAAGTTGAAATACAACTGTGCGGTGTGCAACGCATAACTACACCGGGTAAGGTGAAAAGGGTTTGCGCTGAGTGCAACGCCCATCGCCGCGACGCCCGCGCGCACGCGCTTCTGCGCACCTCGGAAACGTCGTGGTCGTTGTCGTGGCTTTTTCGTTTCGGGGCGTCCCGTGTTTTCGTTTCGTCCCGTGACTTTTTTGGTTCGGGAGAGAAATACAATCGACGAGACCCTGTTCGTTCAAGACGCGGCCTCGCCACCTGCTGCATGCCACATCTCGACGCGCGGCGGCGGTGGAGAATCGCGGCGGAGGGATATGACCTCAACCTATGTTCACCGCGCGCTTGTCGCACTCGCGGCGCATCGTTCCGAGCGCGCGCGTTTCGGCGGCTGCAATGTACAGAGATGCGCTAAATCCACGCTTATCTCGAAAACCAAAAGTTGGACAACCACCGTGTTCGCGACCGCTTCCGTTTCCGTGGTGGACAGACTTGACCTTACCGACTACACAGAGGAGGACGTGCGCGATTTGGTCCCAGAGGCGTGGAGGGAAGACGATACGACGGGTTTGAGTGCCATACATGGGATGGCGAGTGACGAGGACAACCAATCGAAATCGAATGGACCAATCGATTTGCAAAAAGCAAGTGACGAAAAAAATAAAACATTCCGCAAATCTTCGCGCAGCAAGTTGACCCCCTCTGATGTTGGTCGATTCAGGGGCGACACCTTGTTCGACAGGGTCGCCAGGGTCGTGTGCAATGCGGCCGTGTTACCCCGGAAAGAGCTCTTCGAAACATGGGCCGCCGCGGAGGTGATTACGGAAACGTTTGGGGATAGACTCGGCGCTGAAAAACCTCGAACCGAAAAAATCAAAAACGAAAAAAAGTATGAAAATCACACCCGCGTTTTAGATTTAGCAGGCGGCCACGGGTTCCTCGCGCTTTGTTTGTTGCTTCTCAACCCTTTGTCTACCTCCGCGTTGATCGTGGACCAACGGAAACCGGACAGTTTTGAGAAATTGTATGGGCAAATAGTCACTGCCTTCCCGGAACTCCACGGCCGCGTTAGATTCGAAGAGAGCTCAATCGCGAACGTTTTGAGGGACGAAAACGAAAACGTTCTGTTAGTCTCCGTCCACGCGTGCGGCACGTTGACTGATTTGATTCTGCAGATCGCGACGGACACGAAATCCCCCGTTGCGGTGGTCCCTTGCTGTCACAACGCGCTGGGGGGGGCGAAACGGTTCGCGAAACAACTGGATAACGCCGTCCCCGCGCCTGTGGCGTTGGACGTCGCGCGCCTCGAGCTGTTACGACTAAGCGGCTTCGAGGTTTCCGCCAAAACGATACCGCGCGAAATAACCCAACAAAACAGAGTCATTCTAGGTGCGTTTTCTGAAATCAAAAGGAAAGGAAGTGAGGCGGGTCGAAGTGAAAAGCAAGTCGCGCAAGTCTCGCCGGGGTGGCCTTCAGTCGCGAAGTCGTTGCCGCATTCGCCATGGAAGCGATATTTGCAGTAGGTGTGTAGAGTGTAAGTTATAGTTATAGCAGTGCGTTAGATGGTAAGATTGTAGTACTATTAGACTATCCACATTAAATCTTGTACTTCCCTGTGGTACCCGCTCCTCCCGGCAAGCTTTCCTTGGCAATCGCGTTTTCGATAATCTCCTTGATCTTTCCCTTTGCGCCCGCCACCGAGCGTTCCGTCGGCCCCTCGATCAGGAGATACAGCTTACGTTCGCCGATTGGCAGGGGTTTACCGGGAGGTAGGTATTGCCCTCGAGTCGTAATAACAGCCCCAGTGAAATCTGAAATCATAGACAACGAGTCCTTGTGCGTCACGTTCCAGCGCGCTTTCTGCGGGAAGTCGTTGATTTCGAGCTCGGATTCGAACCGTGGCGCGCCTTGAGCACCAGAGCCGGAAGCGCCTCTTCCAGTACCGGCGGCGTGCTGCGCCGCGAGCGCGGCAGCGAACGCCGCGGCCCGGGCGGCGCCAGTCGTGGCGCCGCCCAGGGTAAGTGCGCCCTCGTTTGGCCCACCACCGGCGCCTTGCACGGCGAGCGCGCTTGTGGGCAACGGCGGGGTTTGGCTCTTGTTCGGCGGTTGCGCAGAAGCGGCACCAACAGCACCTTGTTCGCTCGCAGTACCGCCAGACGCGAGTGTAGCCTTCTGCACACCCGCAGCACCAGTCGCAAAAGTACCCAACGCTTCTTTCCGCTTCGTCTCCGCCGCCGCCGCCGCGGCGAAACCCCCCCTTCCGGTGGTTTGGAAAATAGGCTCGCCGTCGTCGTCGAAGGTTTCGTTTTCGTTTTCGTCGTCGTCTGAGTCATCTTCAATCTCGATTCCTCCCGCCTTCGCCTGTTGTTTCTTCGCGCGCTTTTCCCTCTCCATCTCTTCCTTTGAAAACGAAAACCCAGTGCCTCCGAAGCCACCTTGTTTTTTATCTTTGACTAACCCTTGTTTTTTCTTGGCATTATACCTCTCTGCCATCTCTTTCAAATCTGTCGGAACAACCTGCTTCGCGTCTATCATCGCTTTGCACAAATCAGGCGCGAACTTTTCCTCTTCCTCGGAGATGAACGTCACGGCGGTGCCCTTATTGCCCGCTCGTCCGGTTCGCCCGACCCGGTGCACGTAGTCCTCAAGGTGGTTCGGTGTGTCGTAGTTGATCACTAAACGTAGGTCCTTCACGTCTAATCCTCTCGCGGCAACGGAAGTAGCGACCAAGATGTTACACACGTCGGTTTTGAAATCGGAAACCGTGCATTCGCGGTCGCTCTGTTCCTTGCCGCCGTGTAGCGATAAACACGGGTACCCGCTTCTCAATAAGTCTCGAAAGATCTTGTCACACTTTTCTTGCGAGCTCACGAAGACGATAGATTTGCCCCTCTCGTACCATTCCCCTAAAAGTTCAAGTAACCGCAAAAACCGGTCAGCTTCATCCCGCATCTCGACAATTTGCTCGATGTCGCTGTTCACGACTGATCGACCTCCTACTTGGATCTCCACCGGGTCCGTCAACGCAGCTCTAGCCAACGCTTCCATCGCCTTAGGAAACGTAGCAGAAAACAAAACAGTCTGCCTATCCGGTCTCAAATTGTTCGTAATCCGCGTAATTTGCGGCTCAAACCCCATGTCGAACATCCGGTCGGCTTCGTCCAGCACTAAATACGTCACGCGTCGCAAATTAGTAACTCGCCCTCCAGAAGTAGTCAGGACATCGATCATCCGCCCCGGTGTACACACCACGATTTCGCACCCCCGTTTCAGCTCGCCTATTTGCTGCGCCACGCCGGATCCACCGTACACGCTAACGCTGACCAACCCACCAGCTCGCCCGAACTTCTTGCAGTCCTTGCCGATCTGCGTGACCAACTCCCTTGTGGGGCCGATCAACATCGCAATCGGGCCGTCTCCGTTTTTCAAAGCGGGCTGGTCCTTGCAATGGCGGAGCATCGGCAAAATATACGCCAAGGTTTTCCCAGAACCAGTCTTCGCCACCCCAACGCAGTCCCTCCCTGACATAATAACCGGAAGCGCTTGGCTTTGAATCGGGGTGGGCTTGTCGAATCCACTTCTTCGGATTAATTCGGAAACTCGGTTACTCAACCCGCACTGCGCCCAGGTTTTGATCGGCCGCGGGACGTTTTTTCCCTTGCACCGAACGCCTTCCAGCGAAGTTCGTAACTCCGTCACCTCGTCCTCGCTCATCCGGGCAATCTCGAAACTCTCGATGTAGAAGTTCTTGCGGAACGGAGAGTATTCCATCACAGAGTGATCGGTGACTCCGAGTTTTTCCGCCTTGGAAAGCTTTGAAGTTTGCTTCTTCGTCCACGCCGCGTCGGAATCCGAACTTGAATCCGGATAGTTTCCGGAATTATTATCCGAGGAATCAGAATCATCGCCGCTGTCCGAGTCGGCGTCGAAAAAACGACGCACGATTGGTACACTTGCTTGTTTTCGCTTAGTGGTACCCACACCTCCTAGCTTGATCGCAATGGGTTGCTTTTTCTTGACCGTTAAGCCTTTCAGGAAGCCGCCGGTGGGTTTCAAAACCACGCCGCCGGCGACGGAGGCGAAACTTTGTGGTTTCACCGACGCCGCAATTCCTTTCAGCTTTTCCTCCTTCGCCTTCACTTCCGCGACCATTTGATCAGCCTTGGCGTTGTTCTCCGCCATGAACGCGTCTAATGGGTCTATATCGGCGCCGGGTGGAGTTGTGGTTTTTGGATCCGCGACATTCAAGGACTCGTCGTCTCTTGGTGCCGAGGACGTCGCGGTTGCGGCGCGCGCGGCCCTCGCCGCCAAAGAGGCGGCGACCGCAAACTGCGCCTGCATTTCCGCCTCAAGCGCCTTGGCGTGTTTCTCTTGCTTTTTCTGTGTCGCCACCTGATCCTTATCTACCAGCGATTGCTTCGCAGCCGCGCGCTCGGCGTCCATCACGCTGTCGTTCGCCGCCATGAACGCCTCTAACGGATCTTCGTCGTCGTCATCCACCGGGCCCGTCGCGGGCGCGTCGTCGTCCGATTCATCCTCCAGGGACCAGCCGACAGTGTCGTGACTTTCGTTTTCGTTTGGATCTGCTGTGTCTGCATTCAAGGAAGGAACGTTCTTTCGCTGCTTTCGCCACTCCTCCACGCGCGCGCGTCGCAGCGCGGTTGTGGAATCTGTGAATTGGGAGGTGTCGGCTTGATTTTGATTTGATGAGGTCCCTGAAGGCCCTACCTGTGTCTCTGTCTTCCTTCGCTTCGCATCCGTATCCGCTGTGTCTTCGGCAGGTACCTCGCGGCCGCGTTTCCTGTCTGCGTTCGCCTTGTCGCCCCCAGCCGCCGACGCCTTTTGCGCTTTCAAACGCTCGCGCACGCGCTCGCGTAACTTTGCCGCTTTGTCGTCCTTGTCCTCATTAGCCCCCGATGGCTCGGCAGCCTTCCCGCTTTTAGGGCTAGTGCTCGGCTTCGGCCCCATGGTCCGGGCGCGCGCTCCGGCTGGTGGCAAACGGTACGGGGAGGGACGTGAGTCGAAAGCGCGGGAGAGGGCGAGATCTACCGTACGGTCTTCAAACGCGGAAGAGATCAAATCAAATCAAAGTGTGCGACGAAAAACGGCGGCAGATTGACTCGGTCGAGAGGTGTATCCCCTTAGTGCGGAGTGCGGTCGAGAAAGAGTCGTCGGCGTGTTCGGGAACGAACCCGTGTAGGCTGCGCGTCCGTGACTCAAAACCGGTCCCCCGAAAACATACACGCGCGCGTCCCGAGGCGCCGCGGTCTGATTGGTGGAGTCAGAACTGTGACCTAATAATCGACACCCGATTACCGGAGGCAAAACTTGTGCAAATGGCGAGGACCAAAATTCTGCTATTTACAGTCTCAACGGTCGAGGACGCATACGCTGAGACATCACGATTCTATTTGAAGGAGATCACTCTCTTGTCTTTCGCACATATGTACTGTCTACGCACTGTCTACGCTCGCTCCGCTTACTTGAGTCTGTTCCCGCTCCCCTGGAACGCGGAGAATTTCGGCGCGTCATCTTTTTTCTCTTTTGTTTCGGACTCCGGTTCATTCGCCTTCTCCGCGGCTCGCGACTCACGGCCCACACCCCCTGCCGCGCCTCCAAACACCAGCTTCCCAGCCTTCCTGCGAGGCAGCCCTGATCCCTCTTTCTCGAATTCCTTCTTCACCCCTCCAGACTCATCCTTCGGGCCGCGAATGAACTGCTCAAACTCCTTGGACAGTTTCAACGATGTCGTCGGGATTTCCACAGGTTTCGGGGCCAAATCAGTCCTACCAGACTTGCCGTCCAACCGGTTGCCTCCGCCCGCGAAGGCCAGGAACGTGGGCGTGTCGTCCTTTACCGTGTCGGTATCACCCACTCCACCATCACCCTTTCCTCCCTCTGTTTTCGACTTCTTCGACGACCCCGCGCCGTCGCCGACGTCCATCGCGTCGCTTCCGGAAACATTTTTCTTCCCAAAATCCTTCTCCGGCTCAACGTAATCCAGGGGCGGGGCAAAATCCACTTCGCAATCCGTGTCCACGATGGAAATCGCGTCGTCCGGTTTAGCCTCCACGATGTCGATGAAATACCTTTTGTTGTTGTAGTTGATTAAAATGGAGTCGTTCACGGTGAGGCACGTGTATGAGCGCAACGTGGTTTCCAGGACGGCTTTGGGATTACTTATGTCCAAAAAGTCCTTGGTTTGGGGTCTTAGTTTCACGTAGTTGCCTTTTTTAAGGGAGGTATACGCACACCGCACTATGTCGCCCTCCGTCAGCAACAGGTTCTGCATCATCCAGTAGGGAAGGTACACCACGCCTTCCTCGGCGACAAACTCTAGAACGCCGCAGTGGGTTTTCTTCTTTTGTTTCTGGTTACTCAACTCGAACAACATAGGGTACTCGTCGATCATCATGTTCGTTAAGCGGTCAAGGGCGCTGGGGGGGAGGATTACTAGGGTTTGCGAGGGTTGGGGGTTTAGGGTTAGGTGTGTGGTCGATGGGAAGAAATCGCTCGGTATAGGTCGATGGCGAAATAAAAAACAAGCGCATCGTCATCTGAAATCCAACGCCATCTAGATCTGGTTGTTCCCCCATAGGGCAGTGATACCGCGTAGAAGAATTCTATTCTAAATGATCCGGTTCACGACGTACCTTTGTCTCCATTTTCCAGTTGCGGCTGTGGGGGGTGAGAGGACACGTGGAGTCGGGTCAGTGAGCTCGGATGCGCGAGGATGAATCAGCGTCGAGGTGTACGTTTTGAACGAAAGATGATGACGACCGTGACGGTCAGTCAGCCGCACGTACTCTGTCGATAAAGCTGACTGGGTAGACGCGGTACTGCGCGACGAAGTTGCCGCCGCCGCCGAAACGCCCGAACATTTGGCTTACGGGAGGTAAACGCGTGCCCCGTGGAGTGACGAGTGCCTCCGGCGAAGTTCAGAGAAACAAGGGAAAAGCGAAAAGGGCACCAAAACGACGAAATATTTTCAGCAAGCAAGTATATTACATTCATGTACCCTATTGACACTCTCTATCCTCTTCTTCCCTCCACCTCTTCACACGCACACACCAATCTCACAGCATGAGCAGCACCACTTCATAGCATGAGCATCTTCTTGGCGTACGACCGAATCGACCTCCTCTTTTTCACCGCATCTAGCGTCGCTCCATCCGGCGTGACATCCTCGTCGGCCATTCTGTCCACGATTTCCTCCGCCCGTTCGAGTTCATTTTCATCCGCGCACTTCGCGAGTAAAATGTTGTATGACAAAGCAGTCGGCTCTAGTTCGTATTCATTGCGCATCCTTGACAGCAGCGCGATCGCCCGGGGCCACGCGGGGGGTTCGGTTGACAGGTGCCCCCTGATGAGCTCCGCGAACACCACTTCATCAGGCTTCACCACGCCTTTCTGGAACACCTCTTCGAACACTTTCAGGGCTAAATCCTGCTTGCCCGAAGCGACGCACGCGCCTAAGCAAGTGGTCGCGGCGAACAAGTCAGGCTCGATGCCTGCTCTGCCTAGACTGACAAGTAAGTCAACTGCGTTGGCCGCGGCTTTGCGCCTGCGGCAATCAACCAGCTTGCGTGTCACGTCACGCAGCGTGAGCTCATCTTCAGTCAAAGGAGCATCCTCGGCGGCGGCGGAGGAAGGATCCATCACGGCTCTCGTAACTCTGGTCGCTCTTCGCGCGGTGCTGGTGAACGCGGCGGCGCGGGTTGACCGAACACAGCGCGAAGAAGCGGCGGACCTCGCGCTCGCGAAGCGACACGCTATGGAAGTCACGCTCGTCATGGCGGGCATGGCGGAGTGGCGCGATTTATCCACTGTGGGCGCTTTTTAGAGCTTTCGGGGCTTTTGTCGACGTGGAGTTGATTTAGGTCAGACCTGACAAGGGTGGCCTCGCCACAGGTGCGCGCACTGCACGACCCATGTCGCCAAACCCAGCGCGTGACGCGCCATGTGCACCGTGTATCGTGCCGCACCGGTGACCGCGTTCGTTTCGCGCTCGGCAGCACGAGCAGGATCGAGGGTCCCAATCGCGATGGCTGCGATTGAGAAGTCGTCACCGCCGACCGCCGCCATCCCGAATGTTTCTTGTGATTCTAAATCGCTTCGAGCCTACCTCTCCCGGGACACGCACACGCGCGTTTCCCTGCTTTCCGTCGAGGACTTCACGTCCTGGTGCGAGAAGGAAACGCTGGAGCGTTTAGCGCGCGACCGGCCTGCATCACTAAGGGCGAGAGTCGATGCGACCAAACGCTTCTATCGAGAGTTATTGAAGCCCTTGGAAAAGAATGTGTTCTCCGCGGACGCCGCGTTTGAGAACGGCGACGACTCGGTCGAAATCTTGAGCGCGAAGAAAGCCGTGGCGCAAGCCCGAGCCGCGATTGACGGGATCACCAAATATTTGAATGTAGAAAAGGAGGAGAGGGGTCCGGAGACTTGGTCGACGTCCTCGAGTGCGAACGCGGATGCGTCGACAAAATCTCAACAACAAAAGCGCCTCGCGACGCAAACGAAACTCGCGGCGTTGGTAGAAAAGCTTCCGCAGCTGGAAGCTACGTATGAAACTTTGATATCTGGTTCAAAAACGTGGCACGCGATGCATGACGCTCACGAGGAGTTGAAAAAAGTTGGAGTTGAAATCGGACTCGATATAATAGAAGGCGAGTTGGCCGCGGCGCATCGAGAAACTGGCAACGACTCTTCGGTCAAAGGCGCTTCGTTTGAATCCGTCGGGTTGGGAGTGATTGCGAAACTGGTTCGTGAAGGTACGCTACGCTGCTCTCCAGATATGCACATGCCAGAGCCCCTAATTAAACCCAAGACCCTTTTGTTGCTCAACAACGTCCACCTCTGGATGTCCCACGGCGAGATTGACGGAGTTTTAATGGAGGTGAACGATTTAGATGGCGCGTTTGTCGATGAACGTATGGGCAAACAGTCTGGAATCAAAATGGAACGGTTGATGGAAAGTAATGGTAATAACTCTCTCGACTCCACACCACCTGTCACTGTCTTGGCCATCTTCGAATGCAAGCGGAACCCCGACGACGCGCGTTTGGGTGTTTTGAAGCGCGCGTGCGATTTGTCATGGCTGTCCGGCGATCGTAAAAGTTACCGCCCAGACGCGTACGTCAACAAGTACTACCCGACCGGGCACTTTACGTGTGGGGTGCATCCGACTTCTAAAATAGAAGTGTTGAACACTGCAGATGAGGTTTCCAAGGATACTTTGACTGCTTTATTGGACACTAAAAACAAAAGCGCGTTGGTTTTGACGAAGGCGAGTTTTCGGTTATTTCTGGACGATGAAGAAAAAAACAAACTCGATCGTCTGTACGCCGTGACGCGCCCGCGAACCATGTGCGGCCTAGACATCAAGGTGAGTTGGTATACAATGGATGTATATACACAATCAGTCTCGATATTTTCCCGAACACCAAAACGGCAGACGTATCTGGGGGGCGCTAGGCTGGGTCCTTCGGGATCCTCCCGATGAGCGCCTCCTTCATAGTTCCGCCCAGAGCTACCAGGGGTACGCTGCGACGAACTCGGCGGGATGTACCCCGCCGCGTTCTACTTTTTCGCGACCCATATTTTTTAGGTTTTGGTTTTTTGATGAGGTTTGGGATGCTTGCGTGCGCTATTATTACATGTATCTATGTGTGCACTCAATTTACCTTCGACTGACGAAAAAACTCTCTACTCCAACCATCCATCTCCACAGGTTCGCGCGCCTTTGATGCAGCGTTCGTGCGCCAGGGTTGCGTCGTTTATTTTTGACGATTTGGGGGAGGTACTGAGCGAAGGTGCTTTTGCGACTGAGATTGAGCATCTTCGGTCTGAAGATTGCAACGGAGCGCGCCGCGTCGCGCTTCGGAACGAGCTCGAGAAATTACACGCTTGGCTTCACGAAAAATGTGATGAAACAAATTTAGATGACCTCCATGACTCATACGGTTTGTTTTCCAAGTACTTGGATGCCACTGAAAATGGCGATGATAACGAACAGGGGAGGGTAGTACTCGTGGACGCGTAACGCGTTACGGGCGTAGCATATAGGTAGCAGCTTAGCTTAGGAGTAACTAATCACATAAGAAACTCTCTGTCAACCACTTTATCTGGTACCCACTTTCTCAGTTTTCACCTCATTTCTCGACGAGCCAAATCCGGATTGTATCGCTCCCACAGCACGCGACGGTCCGTTGGCCCTCGGCATTGCCGAGCGCCCTTGGGGGCAGCGGCTACGTGAGGCGACACCTCGGACATCGGGCGCGATGCCGACGTTCGAGTCCCTCGCGGCGAAGCGCCAGCGCGAGCTCGCGGCTCGGTGCGTGTCCCCTCGAGTCCTACCCGCATCCGCGATGCGTCTCATTCGACAATACCAATGATTTTTCCCTAGCCTGCGAAACGCGATCCGCGATGCCAACTTAGGCTTGGTCCAACGACTCAAGCGACGATGCGTCGTGGGGATCACCGACAACGTACACGACGTGCGTGGTGACACCACAGTCGTATCTCAGAGCAGCGCGCCGCGGACGCACACGGGGTACCACCCTAAACCCGGGTCGTCTCCTCCCGTGACGCACCGATCACGGCAGGCAACATTTTTACGTTTCCACTAATCTCATCGCTGACGCCTCGTCCGTCCTCACCCCCCTTCCCACTACTCACCCACAGCACTGGCGCGCACGTTCCCGGTCCCGCGTACAAGGTCAGGACGCCTTCCGTGTTCGTGACGAAGAAAGCGCCCGAGCCCGCGAAACCCGCGGTGCCCAAGCTTGCTCGAAGGAGCTTCGAGGAGAGCAATGTAGATGTGATGGATGTGATGGCGGCGGCGCAGAAGCCAAGAGCAGACGGTTCGGGTTCTAGCTCACCTGGTTTCTCGAGCTCTTCGCAAGACGGTTACCCCGAAAAGAATGACGCGAGGATGGGGAATGATGCGATGGATACGTCGACTACTATGGGCAAAAAGTCTCAATCCAAAAAGCACCTCCCTACGTACGACAAAAACGCGGGCGTGTTCCCGCCTCGGTGGAAAGAAAACTGGACGGAGAGTTCCGTGATGCGTTCGATGCCCGAGGAGGGGGTGGGGTTAGGGTACCGTGCGGAGGGTGCGCCTCCTGTCACAGGGTCCGCGTTCGGGTGGGTCCCTCCATCCGACTCCTCAGAAGCTTCCTATTATTTACGGCCGACGCCGAATGAGTTGCCGTCGCAGCCGAGCGGCGCGGACGGGTCCGCGTCATCTGCGGCTGCACCGTTGGAGCTCTTCGACGACCCGCAAGCGGAGCGAATGACGGATTTGAAAGAGTGTCTCGTTGTGCCACAAGGCAGCAGAGAGAAGCACGTCACCGCCCGATCACGGTACTTCACAAAGCACGGCCAGTTCGCGTGGCGCGCGTGTTACGTGTTGGGGTACGACGAGGGGTCGAAAACTTTTGAAATCGAGTGGGTAGATTCGCCCGGCGTCAAGAAGCGCGTCCGGCGCTTGAACCTGGTGTTTGACCACGAAGACTCGGACGCGTTCCGAACAAGATTGGCTCACGCCTCTACCTTAAGAGAACAGCACGAGACAGTCAAAACCTACTTTGGATTAGTGGAAAAGATGGAGTTCACCAACGACGTGGACGGCGTTGTGACTCCGACGTTTCTCGAAAGAGTGAAACGCAAAGTCGGAACAAGACCAAACCCAGATTCCTTGCCCGACGCGACTGAAGAGTTCTTGACTGAACTGAAACAAGACTTCAGGACGGCGACGAAACGGTCGATTCTGGACATATCCCTGGCCGATTCAGAAAAGGCGCAAGTCCTGAGAACTGAGACTGGTGTCGTGCCGTTGCTGCGAAAAGCGAAAGCGCCTCGCGTCGCAATCGTTGATCGCTTCGACAGAGGGAATGATATCGACGGTGATGAGGATGCAGAGTCTTCTGCAAGTACCTCCGATCCCACCGACCGCCACGCCTCCATCCACTCCCTAGCCACGTTCCTTCCCGACTCGGACACCTCATTTCTGTCCGCGTTACACAAGTTCTACGGCTCGTACGACGCGCGGGACGTGAGGATTGCGTTGCTCGCCGCGGATGTCGCCGAGGATACCGAAAACGGTGTGCCCAAGACGCTGTTCCCAGGCGCGCCGGCGCCTCCGCCGCGTCCGATGAAGCTGGACGAGTTTGAAAAGTTCCACCGAACGTACCTCGAAGAAACCGCGTCGAGAGTCAAGCAGAATCTCACCACGTCAACCGTCGCTCTGTGCGTCTCGTTAGAGGAGTCCATACGCGACGTCGCGCTGCGGGTGGACGACCCGGTTCACCGAAAGAAGAACCTGGACCGGCTGCGGAAGATGCCCCGGTTCGCGCAAAGACTTTCTTTAGCGGTGCAGGACGGGCTGCGCACGGCAGTTGAAAGAGGCGCGTTTGACATCGAACAGTTCTGGAGAGTGGGGTGGGGCGGGGGCGACGACGCGGTTGAGCAACTCGAAACACAACAACACGCGCGTCACCGGCCTTTATTCACGGTTCAGCTGAAAGTTGAAAACGGCGCCGTGGCGTTTGACCCGCCGCTCGAGCGCGTTTTGGATGTGGCGGTTGGAATTTTTGATGACGCGTGTAGCATGTTTGAGGGGCTCCACTGCATCAAGGAGAAGGTGCTGGCGGAACGCCAGTGCCAGGACTTGACGAGCATGGAGGTGAACACTGAAGAATCTGAGACGAATGACTCTGATCCGAATGAATCTTCTTCCAAAAACCAGCTGGACGAGTTTGGTGTTACGCAACGCATTGTCCCGACGCCCGGTTCAATCGAACGGTTCATGCAGGACGCGCGGGCTTCGATTTTGAAAACCATCACGGAAAATTTTCCCGGGCCAAAAGCGTTGGCGCAGCGGTTCACGCAGTTCGAGGAGCTGATGGAAAAACCAGTCGCCGAAGTTGAGGGGGAGGCGAAAGAAGGCGCGCCGGCGGAGACGGATGAAACAGTCGAGGAATCGTCGGAACAAGTTACGGGTGAAAAGCCCTCTGAGGAAGCTCCCACCGACGAGTTCATAACTCAAGAACCAGGTTCAACTGATCCAAATGCAGCGCCTACTGCTGATGACGTCGTCCCCACCGAAGCACCTGCAGAAGCAGAGGCTGAAGAGGAAAAAGAAATGACGCTCCCCGAACTGGAAGCCGAGACGGTGCGGTTGAGTAATTTAATCCAAGCCGTCGCGACGTGTTCCGCGTCCTTCGAGCCGTTCCGCATGATCGGCGTGGACTGCGTGGGGATCAAGGAGACATTGATCGAGATTGCGTCGTCACGAAGAAAGGATCTGGTGCAGAAACTCATCACCGACTTTCACGATTCGAACAGTCAGAGTTACTCTCGCTTCGTTGAGATTACGGATCGGCTAACCAGCGAAGTGAACACGCCCGAGGAGCTGGACGATTTGCGGCGGTTCGCCATGGACGCGCGGAAGGAAATCGAAACCCTGCAGTCCACGTTAACGACCGCTAATTTACTGGCGGATACGCTGGAACGCACACAAATCAGCCTAGAAGACACCGTCGTCGACACGTACTGGAACGCCATTACCCGGCCTTGTTCCATGCCCACTAAGCTGAAACAGTACGAGATCCGCGCCAAGGACTTGCAAAAGAAAATGACTGAGACGTTGAAAAGCGACATCAAACAACTGGGCGGCGTCATTGTGGAAACCAAGCTTAATGTCCAGGAGTTCATCGAGCTCGGGGGGATTGACCTTGCGGAGGACCGACTAATCGCTGTGGAAGGCATCGACGCTAAGCTTCTTGAGTTGAAGCAACATGGCGAGGTGTTCGCGCACAGGGAAGAGCTGTTCGACCGCCCGGTGACGCTGTATCCAGCTTTGAATTCCTTGAGCAGAGAATGGGAACCCTACGCCAACCTGTGGCGCGTGTGCGCTGAGTTCGGCCGGTTCCACCCCGAGTGGACCAACGGGCCGTTCACAAGTTTGGACCCCGAATTCGTGAACCAGTCAGTGGAGCAGTGGAACCGCCAAATCGTAAAGATGTTGAAGTTCATTAAAGGCGGGAACGCCCTCGACGTCTGCGGCGAGCTGAAGGAACGCATCACGAAATTCGAAACGTTTGTGCCTATAATTTCGAGTCTGCGAAACCCGGGGTTGCGCGACCGACACTGGAAGGAAATGAGCGCGGACCTCGGGATTGAGTTCAAAGCGGATAACGAGTTTTCGTTAGCCAGAGCAGTGCAATTAGGGCTGAACAACCACATCGACATATTAGAAAAGTACTCAGAAGCGGCTAGTAAAGAATATTCATTAGAACGCGCGCTTGATTCGATGACGCAAAACTGGCGGGGGGTTATTTTCGAAGTTTCGCCGTGGAGGGATACCGGGAGTTTTGTGTTGAAGGGCACGGACGAAACGCAGACGCTTCTTGATGACCAGATCGTCAAGACGCAGAGTATGAGGAGCAGTCCTTACATCGGCCCGTTCGAAGACAGAGTCAAGCTGTGGGAAAAGAAGCTGGTGACGATTCAAGAAGTCCTAGACCAGTGGCTCAAGATGCAAAGCGGGTGGTTGTACTTGGAACCCATTTTCGGTTCAGACGACATCATGGCGCAGATGCCGAGCGAAGGAAGGAAGTTCAAAACCGTGGACACGACTTGGCGGAAAACCATGCTGAAGCTTGAGTTGACGAACGAAGTACTGGTCGTGGGTTCCGATGAAGACTTATTAGGGAGCCTTCAAAAGTGCAACGAGCTACTCGACGAAGTGAACAAGGGTCTATCGGAGTACCTCGAGACCAAACGACTCGCGTTCCCTCGGTTTTACTTTCTGTCGAACGATGAACTTTTAGAAATCCTATCCGAAACCAAAGACCCTTTAAGGGTCCAACCCTTCCTCAAGAAAGTCTTCGAAGCGATTCACCTTTTGGAGTTCCAGAAGGACTTGGAAGTCACCGCTATGTTGAGTGAAGAAGGGGAGAAGGTTACGTTTGTGAAAACGTTCAACCCAGCGAAAGCGGGCGGCGCCGTGGAGAAGTGGCTCATCGAGTGCGAACAAGCGCAGCGCGAAACCGTCGCGGCGATGTGCCGTGATGCGAGTGCCGCTTATGCCACATCAAAGCGAACGGATTGGATGGTGGAGTGGCCTGGACAAGTCGTGCTTTGCATAGGCTCCTTGTACTGGACCTCTCAAACCGAGACTGCGATTCGAGATGGAGCCATGAAGCAACACGCGGAAGTTGTCTCTTCTCAATTAATGGAGATTGTCGAAAAGGTGCGAGGAAAGTTGACAAAACTTCAGCGGAAAACCCTATCTGCGCTTGTCGTGCTTGAAGTGCACGCCCGGGACGTAGTCGCGGATTTAGCCGAAAAAAGCGTGCCATCCGTGGAGGACTTCGACTGGGCAAGCCAGCTGCGGTACACGTGGGACACCATGGACGACGGAAAGGAGGGGGTTACCGTGCGCATGATCAACGCGGCGATTGCGTACGGGAATGAGTACCTTGGAAATTCTTCGCGACTCGTGATCACTCCGCTGACGGATAGATGCTACCGAACGTTAATGGGTGCCGTGCACTTGGATGTAGGCGGCGCCCCGGAAGGCCCCGCAGGCACAGGCAAAACCGAAACCACCAAAGACTTAGCGAAAGCCATTGCGATGCAGTGCGTGGTGTTCAACTGCAGCGACGGGCTGGACTACCTGGCGATGGCGAAATTTTTCAAGGGCCTCGCCGCGTCAGGCGCGTGGGCGTGCTTCGACGAGTTCAACAGGATCGATTTAGAGGTGCTATCCGTGATCGCGCAGCAGATTCTAACCATCACACGGGCGAAAGCCGCCAGGGCGTTGGTGTTTGACTTCGAAGGCACAAGACTGCCTTTAAGGAGAACCTGTAATGTGTTTATTACTATGAACCCCGGTTACGCCGGTCGGTCTGAACTCCCAGACAACTTGAAAGCTTTATTCAGAACCGTAGCCATGATGGTACCGGACTACGCCATGATTTCCGAGGTTTTCCTGTTCAGTAACGGTTATTTAGAAGCCAGAGCATTAGCCGTGAAGCTAGTCGCTACGTACAAGCTCTGTTCCGAGCAGCTCTCCAGCCAGTCGCACTACGACTACGGGATGCGCGCGGTGATTTCCGTGCTGCGCGCCGCCGGCGCCGTGAAGCTCAAGTACCCCGACCGCGACGAAAGCGTGTTGATGCTGATTTCGCTGAAGGATGTCAACTTACCCAAGTTCCTTGCACCAGATGTGCCGTTGTTCAACAACATTTTGTCCGATTTGTTCCCAGGCGTGGAGCTCCCTGAGCCCGAGTACGACGACATGCGCGCGAGCTTGGTGTTAGAATGCACTAAAACCAACCTGCAACCCACGCCTGTTTTCCTCGAGAAAATCTTCCAGCTCTACGAGATGATTTTAGTGCGGCACGGGCTGATGATTGTCGGGTACTCGTACGGCGCGAAGACGTGTATGTGGCGCACGTTGGCTGGTGCTCTTGATGACCTGCACCAAAAGAACCTACTAGAAGAAAACAAAGTCAAGGTTGTGGTGATAAACCCGAAGAGCATTTACATGGGGCAGCTGTACGGGCAGTTCGACCCGACGAGCCATGAGTGGCAGGACGGCGTGTTGGCAAAGAAATACAGAGAGCTAGCGGTGGACACCTCGCTAGACCGGAAGTGGGTGATGTTCGACGGCCCCGTGGATGCGATTTGGATCGAAAACATGAACACCGTGCTGGACGATAACAAAAAGCTGTGCCTCATGAGCGGCGAAATCATCGCCATGTCAAACGGGATGAACATGATTTTCGAGGTTCAGGACCTGGCGGTGGCCAGTCCCGCCACGGTTTCCAGGTGCGGCATGATCTACGTCGAGCCCACTGAAATGGGATGGGAACCGCTGAAGGTGAGCTGGATGAACACCCTGCCTGAGACGTTGCAGCGGCACCACGAACGGCTCAAAGAGCTGTTCACTTGGCTCGTGGAGCCGTGTTTGCGGTTCGTCCGGAAAAACTGCGCCGAGCTCGTTCCGACTTCCGACATCAATTTACCAGTCGCGCTGATGAACATCTTCGAATCCATGATTGACGAGTTTCACGTCACGGACGAGGAGGGGGAGTTTGCGATGTCCGACAAGGACCAACGCGTGTTTGTGGATTCAACCTTCGCATTTTCAGTGGTATGGTCCATAGGCGGCACTACGGACTCCGCGGGGCGAAAGAAGTTTGACGACTTTTTCCGAAAATTAGTTGACAAGCGCGTCGACGAGAAATCCGAACGTACAGATTACGACTTGGGGCCCGGGATTTCCATAACTTACCCCGATAACAAGCTCGCCAAGACCCTCCCCGCCGCGTCCGAAGGTTCCGTGTACGACCTCCACTTCGACAAGGAGATGGGTCGGTGGAAGAACTGGCTGAAAATGAACGATGTGGACACCTCACCCGTGAATGAAAAAACCGAGTTTCTGGATATCATCGTCACCACCATCGACACCGTGCGGTACCGGTACTTGTTCGACCTGTTAGTGGATCACGGGAAGTCAGTGCTGTTCGCGGGCCCTACTGGTACCGGTAAGACTGTATACATCCAAGCCGCACTAGATGCGAAGGATAAAGCAAAATGCAGAGCCATCATGTCAACCTTCAGTGCGCAGACCAACGCAAACGCAGTGCAGGATATCATCGACTCGAAACTGGACAAGCGACGCAAGGGTGTGTTCGGCCCGCCGATCGGCGCGCGGGCCGTTGTGTTCGTTGATGACCTGAACATGCCCTCCCTTGAGGAGTACGGCGCACAGCCCCCTATCGAGCTCGTACGGCAGTTCTTCGACCACGGCGGGTGGTACGACCGTAATGAGCTGAACATGAAACAACTCGTTGACGTTCAATTCGCCGCGGCGATGGGTCCCCCGGGCGGCGGACGGAACCCGATCACGCCCCGGTTAGTCAGGCACTTCAACCTCGTGTCAGTGTGCGAGTTCGACGATACTTCGTTGAGTAGAGTGTACGGCCAGATCGCGGACTGGTGGTGCCGACGCGCTGGTTTACCATCCGACATCAGCGGCAAAACCCCCAACCTGGTGAAGGCGACGCTGGAAATCTACAACACGATTAAAAAGGAGTTGCTTCCAACGCCGTCGAAGAGCCACTACACGTATAACATGCGTGATTTATCAAAGGTGTGGCAGGGTGTTTCTATGGTCGGTAATGTCAAAAAAGAGCTAGGTGCCGTGGTCCGTTTATGGGCTCACGAATCCTTAAGGGTGTTCCACGACCGTCTCGTGGACGACCACGACCGCTTGTGGTTCTTCGGGCAAATAAAAAAGATGGTCGCCAAGCACGTGGGTCTTCAGTTCGACAAGGTTTTCGAGCACCTGGATTTTGACGGATCAGGGGACGTCGACATTTGGGAGTTGCGGAGTTTGATGTACGCCGACTTTTACGACGGCCCTGGCGAGGGTTCGTACTCAGAAGTGACTGACATGTCGCAATTGTTAACTGTGGTGGAGGAGCAGCTGGTGGAGTATAACCAGGTGAGCAAAACGCGCATGGATTTAGTGCTGTTTCTATACGCGGCGGAGCACATTTGCCGAATTTCGCGAGTCATTCGACAGGAACTGGGAAACGCGCTGTTAGTTGGGGTCGGCGGATCCGGCCGCCAAAGCTTAACCCGAATCGCCGCGTTCATGGCTGAGTTCCAGGTGTTCCAGATCGAGATTTCGAAATCATACGGCCTGTTCGAGTGGAGAGAAGACTTGAAAACCGTGTTGAGGAAAGCCGGCGCCGAGGGCAAGCCCACCGTGTTTCTCTTCTCGGATACGCAAATCAAACTCGAAAGCTTCCTTGAGGACATCAACAACGTTTTAAACACCGGGGAGGTGCCGAACCTGTTTGCGAAAGATGAAATCGCGCAGATCGCGGAGGCGGTTACGTTACGGGCTAAAAAGGCTGGAATCAACGAGGGCGCGCCCGCAGGTGAGAAGTTCAAGTTCTTCATCCAGGAGTGCCGCCGGAACCTGCACACCGTGTTGTGCATGTCCCCGGTGGGCGACGCGTTTCGCGAACGCTTACGGAAATTCCCGAGCCTCGTGAATTGCTGCACAATCGACTGGTTTTCGGAGTGGCCTACGGATGCATTGCAATCCGTCGCTACTCAGTTCTTGAGTGACGTCAACATGGACACCGACGACACCAGGACGGCGTGTATCGACATGTGCATGGTGTTCCACACCTCGGTGCGAACTTTATCCCAAAAATTCCTCGCTAACCAGGGGAGGCACTGCTACGTGACGCCGACGAGTTATTTGGAGCTCATCGGAACCTACAAGACTTTGCTATCGGAAAAGAGACATGCTGTGTCTACGTTACGCGACCGGTACGAATCAGGCTTGGCGCAGATCTTCTCCGCGGAGGAACAAGTCGAGACCATGAAGGTGGAGTTGATTGAGCTCGGCCCCGTGCTCGCCCGAACGCAAGTCGAGACGGATGAGATTCTCGTGGTGGTGGGCAAGGAAACGGAGCAAGCGAACAAAGTGCGAGCGGTAGTCGCGAAGGACGAAGCCTTCGCCGCGGAGCGCGCTGAGGAAGCCAAGGCGATCAAAGATGACTGTGAAACTGAGTTAGCGGTGGCGATTCCCATGTTGAACGACGCGCTAGCCGCGCTTGACACGTTGACGAAAGCGGACATCACGGAAGTTAAGGCGATGAAGAAGCCGCCGGCAGGTGTGAAGTTGGTGATGGAAGCGGTGTGCATCTTAAAAGGCGTCCGCCCTGAAAAGGTTAAGGACCCGGCAGGCGGTTTGAGAAAAGTAGAGGATTACTGGATCCCGGCTCAAAAGTTACTAGGTGACCCTCAATTTTTAACCTCCCTAAGGGAGTTCGACAAGGATAACATGCCCAACAGCGTGGTTAAAAAGATCACGAAAATGGTCGCGTTGCCCGAGTTTCAGCCCGAGGTTATTAAAAAAGCGTCAATCGCAGCGTACGGGCTGTGTTGCTGGGCCAGGGCGATGGAGGCGTACGACCGCGTGGCGAAGATCGTGGCGCCTAAACGTGCCAGTCTGGCTGCCGCAGAAGCCGAGTACGGCGAGCTCATGGCCGGCCTCGAAGAGAAGCGCGCCAAGCTCCAAGAAGTGGAGGACAACCTCACCGCTTTGAACGACAAGTTGACCGAGATGCAAAATAAAAAAGCAAAGCTCGAGTTTGATGTCGACATGTGCGAGAAAAAGTTAGTGCGGGCGGAGAAGCTGATTGGCGGGTTAGGGGGAGAAAAGAGCCGGTGGAAGGAAGTCGCCCGGCTGTTAACCCTGGATTACACGAACCTGACTGGCGATGTGTTGTTGTGCGCTGGTTACATCGCGTATTTAGGCGCGTTTACGCTACCCTACCGCGAGGAAGTTTTGTTGGAGTGGCGCGCGTTACTAAAAGAAAAGAACGTCCCGTGTTCAGACGAGTTCAAGCTGATTTCCGTGCTCGGCGAGCCGGTCAAAATCCGGGAGTGGACCATAGACGGCCTCCCCAACGACTCGTTCTCAATTGACAACGCGATTGTTATGTCAAAAAGCCGAAGGTGGCCGCTTATCATCGACCCGCAGGCGCAGGCGAACAAGTGGATCCGGCAGATGGAAAAAAGTTCCAACCTAGTGGTCGTTAAATTAACCGACGGCGATTTCGTGCGTAAATTAGAAAACGCCATAACCTTCGGTACGCCCGTTTTGCTTGAAAACGTTGGAGAGGAACTGGATCCCACGCTAGAGCCTTTGCTGTTAAAGTCCACGTTTAAACAAGGCGGGTCCTTGTGTTTACGCTTAGGCGACTCCACAATAGAGTACCACGAGAACTTCCGGTTTTACATCACCACGAAACTAAGAAACCCGCACTACTTACCGGAGACGAGCGTTAAAGTCACGTTGCTGAACATGATGATCACGATTGACGGGTTGACTGATCAATTGCTGGGAATAGCAGTAGCTAAAGAACGGCCTGACTTAGAGGAAGAGAAGGTGCGGTTGGTGCTACAGGGGGCTGAAAATGCGCGACAGTTGAAGGAAGTGGAGGATAAGATTATCGAAGTTTTAGGATCGAGTGAAGGTTCGATTTTAGAATCTGAAACTGCTATTGAGATTATTTCAAGCGCCAAGACGCTCTCGAACGAGATTGCGGAAAAGCAAGCCATCGCGGCGGTGACGGAAGAAAAGATAGACGAAACGCGGTTAGGTTACCGGCCCGTCGCCAAGCACGTCGCGTACCTGTTCTTCAACGTTGCGGAGCTGTGTAACATCGAACCGATGTACCAGTATTCGTTGGCGTGGTACGTGCGGTTGTTCGATCACGCCATTCTAAACGCCAAACAAAGCTCAGATTTAAGTGAACGTTTGGAAAGTTTGATCGACTTTTTCACGTACTCGCTGTACCGGAACATCTGTCGTTCGTTGTTCGAAAAAGACAAACTGCTGTTTTCGTTCACGTTAGCCGCTACTATCTTCGGGTACAGAGGCGAGCTTGATTATACCGAGTACCGGTTTTTGCTCACCGGAGGACTGGGGCAGAAAGACGGCGCGGACCAAACTCCGTGCGAATGGATCTCGGAAAAGAGCTGGCTGGAAATGTTGAGGTTGAGCGACTTGGACGCGTTTTCGGGGAAGGCCAAGGTTGAAGGTGCTGATACTGCTGATACTGATACTACTGAAGCTGGAGTATCAGGCGAAGTATTAACTGACACTGAAGCGGTTTCAACTGTTACAACAACTGTTGCAACAACCTCAACTTCGCCTTTCGCGGATTTCTTCAAAAGCGATCCGGCTAAGTGGCGCCACATTTACGACAGCGCGAGCCCCGAAACCGAGGAGTTACCTGCGCCGTGGAACGAAAGGTTATCGTCGTTCCAGAAGCTTTTAGTGTTACGCACTATCCGGCCTGATAAACTAACACGAGCAGTGACGATTTACGTCGAAACTGCAATGGGCCGGCGGTACATCGAGCCGCCGCCGTTTGACCTGGAGCAGTGTTTTGGGGACAGTACCTGTGTTACGCCGCTCGTGTTTGTGCTGTCACCAGGGAGCGACCCCATGAATGGTCTGTTGAAATACAGTGCCTCTCGAGGCGTGAAGATGGAATCCCTGTCCCTCGGCCAGGGGCAGGGCGCGAAGGCTGAACAACTCATCGCCGCCGCCGCCAAGGACGGCCAGTGGGTTGTGTTACAAAATTGCCACCTCGCTGTTTCGTGGATGACGACGTTGGAACGCATCTGCGAAGCGTTCGTCACGGTCGAGGAACCGCCGCACGAAAACTTCCGGCTCTGGCTGACGAGCTATCCGTCGCCAAGCTTCCCGGTAGCTGTGCTTCAGAACGGCGTCAAGATGACCAACGAGCCCCCGAAAGGCATGAGGGCGAACATGATGCAGAGTTTCACTTCCGATCCTATTAGCGACGCCGATTTCTTCAACGACTGCGCCAGGCCGCTTGCGTTTAAAAAACTTTTGATTGGGTTGGCGTTTTTTCATGCGGCCATACAAGAAAGAATTAAATTCGGCCCGCTAGGCTGGAACATACCTTACGGGTTCAACGACCCGGATTTGAAGATAAGCTTACGACAGTTAAGAATGTTCTTAGACGAGTCCAGCCTAGACGCCCCTCTCGAAACGCCTTTAAAGACGCTAGTCTACCTAGTGGGCGAGTGTAACTACGGGGGGCGCGTGACGGACGGGCACGACCGGCGAACATTGATGTCAATTCTCACCGATGACGTGGGCGGGCCTTTCAACAAGAACGTCATGGAGGACGAGTATGTGTTTAGTCCTTCTGGGATCTTTAAGGCACCAGTAGGTGAAGACACTACGAGAGAAGATATCCTGGAATACTTCAAGGGGCTGCCGATCGCGGCGGACCCGGAGGTGTTCGGGCTGCACGCCAACGCCGACATCGCCAAGGACCAGAAGGAAACCGACTTGTTATTAGATGGGGTGCTGTTGACGCAAGGAAGTAGTTCGTCCGGAGGAGGCAAGTCCAAAGAAGACACGTTAATGGAAGTGGCTACGCAAATATCCGAATCCCTACCCCCGTTATTCGACCTAGAAGTGGCGAACTACAAGTACCCCGTGGAGTACTACGAATCCATGAACTCCGTGTTGTGCCAAGAGTTAGTGCGGTACAATCGGCTATTATCAGTGATTCACAAGTCCATAACTGACTTTAACTTAGCGTTACGAGGCAGAATTGTTATGACCAGCGAGTTGGACGCCTTAGGATCAGCGATGTACGATGGGAAAATCCCTCAAATGTGGGCAAAGAAGAGCTACCCGAGTTTGAAGCCGTTAGCCGCGTACGTGACTGAATTATTGAAGAGATTACAGATGCTCCAAAACTGGATCGACAACGGCGCGCCCCCCAAGTTTTGGATAACAGGGTTCTTCTTCACGCACGCGTTTTTGACTGGGGTGCTTCAGAACTACGCGCGTAAACGGAAACTGCCAATCGACTCGATTGTATTCGATTTCGAGGCTATGAAAGATGACGAAAAATTATTCGCGAAGAAACCGAAGGATGGCGCGTTTTGTGACGGGATATTTATGGAAGGGTGCAGGTTTGATTATTCGACGATGCGTTTGGAGGAATCAAGCCCGAAGGTTCTGTACACGGACGCGCCCGTGTTTTGGTTCAAGCCCACCACGGTGGATAACAGAGATTCCTATCCAAGCTACTTGTGTCCCATTTACCGGACCGCGGAGAGGAGGGGGGTGCTCGCAACCACGGGGCACTCGTCCAACTTCGTCATCAACCTCACCATCCCCTCCGATAAACCGCAAAATCACTGGATCAAGAGAGGCGTCGCTGGGTTGCTGAGTTTGAGCTACTAGGTAGATATACTTGTACTATTATTGAAGCTATACTTACTTGCCCCCGCTATATATGTATAGGTTCATTTAATGGTGAAACGCGCCTGCTACTGCCCCTAAACCAATCGTCAGACCCAATGCGACTAGCACGGGGTTATCGCCAGACCAAAAGTCGGGTGTGTTTTGCGCCTTGCGGATTATACTCTCCAAACTCTCGTCCGCGTCGCGCGTAACGCCTTCGGTGTCGGAAAGAGTCACGGTTTGAGTTTTCGTCTTCACAGCAGTAGAAACACCCCCATCGCCCCTATCTGTAACACCCTGCTGTTGCTGACCCTTCTGCTCCTCAAACAGATCCGGTTCGTCTCGGAGCAGGTACCGCGTTTCGGGGTCCACTTTCGCGAGCCACTTCTGGTAAAAGAACCGCTCCAACTTTCGTCCATCGTCGCCCTTCAACTCGACTAAGTACTCCTTTAACTTACCCGTTCGTTTGTTCACGGCTAGATTGACCCGAGCGCCGGGGACCAACACGTACCACCAGTACGCGGTCATCACGCCGACCGTGAGTAACACTAGGCCTTGGGACTGAAGAGCGGCGGTGTCCATCGGGGATGGGACGTAATCGGTGATTGCGGTGCCGTACATGAGGGCGTCATCCGCGTTTGCCGCGCGGGGGCCGGTAACACTACGCCTGGGCAGATGAGGCCGGAAACACGCCGCGCTTGATGTCTTCGTGTATTTGGAAGACGTGGGTACGCCCCCGCGGGGGGTACACATGGCGGTGGCCAACGCGGTGGCCATCGCGCACGAGATAAATGACGTGTCGACGTCTCCGCTGCCGTTAACGTCGAGACAAGCGAGGCGCCTCGAATTCACACGTGGCAACAAAAATCAATTATTGCGCCAAAAAGTTCAAAAATCTCTGCAGAAAGTACTTGCCAACTCAGACACGGGCATCACTCCAAAGCGCACGCCCCACGCGCCTCGACCACAATCGACCTCAACTCCGCGCACGCGGCGTTCTGTCTGAACACCTTACCGGTATTCTAACCCGCTCACGACACGTACCGTCTCGAGACGCACGCAGTCGCCGGTTTCCGACCTCTGAACGCGCGGCCAAATCTCGCGCGACTTTTCGAAAAGCCGCGCGAACCGTTGACATTGACATCGCCGGCCATGACCTCCATGCTCGTACCCGTCGCCGCCATGCGCGTTGCGACTCCGCGACTCAGCTCTGTTCAACACCAACGACGTATCTTCACGTGCAAGCCGCGTCGTTCCGCTCGAATAGGCCCCCACACCGCACGGCGCACCGTGGCGCGCTCCGCCAAAGATTTCCACGTCCCAGACCGACTCGTAACTCTCGACGAAGGACTGGCGCGTCTCTCCTCCTCCAGAGACGCCCCCGCCGTTGGCGCCGCAAGGTACCACGTGATCTTCACCACCGGCGAGAAAATGGGCAGCGGTCTATCTGCCCCAGATGCGGGCGTTCAAATCATGCTCATCACCGAAGATGGAACCGCGTTCATGCACAGGTGCGACCGGTACCCCGATGTTTGTGGTGATTCCTCATTAGCCATATACTCGTACCCGCGATTCGAGCGCGGCAGCGTCGACGAGGTTGTTTTCGATGCGCCTGACATGGGCATGCCGTGCGCGATTTGGGTCGCGCCGGAACAAGGTGGGGACTGGATGTTAGAGGAGGTTGAAGTCCGTGTCGTGACGCAGAACGCCAGGGCATCCGAGTTTGAGACGGACGACGGTACGCTAACCGAAGATGCGTTGACATCCTCAGCTTCTGTTTCTTTCCCATGCGGCGAGAAATTAAGAGACGCCATCGAGCTGCGCCCCAGCGCGTTCGTCAAGCTCACGCCCGAGCAAAAGCTCGAGATGCGTTTAGAGGGCTTACGGGAGTACGGCGCTTTGAAGACCAGAATGCTGCTCGTGACGGGCGCCGCGGTGGTCGCCGGGTGCGCCGTGACGGCCGCCATGAACGGCGGCTCGAACGATGGCGGCGAAGCCATGCGGAGCTTCGCGTCGGGCGGAGGCGTCGGGCTGGTGTACCTCTGGATGCTCACCAGGAACGTGGATGCGCTTGGGGGAAATGTTGTTGTGCAGGCTACTGAGAACAGTGATACCTCCAACAACAGCCCATCCATCCTCCGCATGCTCGGCACGCTGGGCAACGTGTTGCTTTCAGGTGCGTCGAGCTCGCCGGTCAGGATCGCTCTGGTTGCCACCGCTGGCGCTGCGGGCGCGCGGTGCCTCGGCCTGGACGACGGCGTGTCTTCCTTCGGTCACCAGGCAAACTACGGCGACGCGCTGTGTGCTATTCTCGGGTTCTTCTCGTACAAAGCGGGTGTGCTAGTTGCGGGGTTCTCAGGAACGGACGTGATGCACCCCACGCCGGAACCGGCGTACGCCAGGGTGGAGGATACAAGGACCGTCGACGGGAGGGCGGGCGGCGAACGATGGTGAATTGTTTTGCTCTGTTTGAAAAATGTATGAGCGATCGCTCATACGCCTTGTACCAACATTTGTACTGCATGCGTTGTGATTCATCACGTCGTGACCTCTTGACGAGTCGTTGTAATTGAATGTAAATTGAATGAATTTCCGAAACCGAGATTCTCAGCTCCAGCTTCGGTAAAATTAAAAAATCCTTTTCCTCTAGGCTGCGCTAGACCAAGACTGTCTACTCCCAGTCTCCTCCGAAGCTGCTTCTATCCGGCCGCGACGACGCGCTGTTGCCATCCCCGTCCCCTTTCGGTTTCCACAGCCGGACCTGGTTCCCGCCTCTGCCTCTCCCTGCTCCGCCTTTGCGACCTCTGGGCGTGAACTCGCGGTCGAACCTCGAGCCGCGCTCGGGTCGTCCGTCTCGGTCGCTTAACCCGCGATCGTCGCTGTACCCCCGTCCACCGCCGCGGCCGCCATTGCCGCGCTCGTCGAAGCCGCCCCTGCCTCTTCCGCCTCGCCCTCTGCCTCTACTCGCACCTGATGAGAACCCGCCGAAATCGCGGTCCTCGCTGTACCCCCGGCTGCCGCCGCGACCTCTCCCAGCACCCCTGCCTCCGCGACCTCTGGAGTCACCTCTGGAGTCGCCTCTGGAGTCGCCTCTATCAAAACCGTTTTCACCTCTATCGTCAAACTCCAACCCGTCTAGGTCGCTTCCGAAGCCGCCCTGCGTTCGCGTACGGCGCTCGTACCCCGCGTCCCTGTCACCGCCTCTGCCTCGTCCTCGTCCGCGTCCCCTGCCACCCTCGATCCCCCCCCTCCTCTCTTCAAAAAGGCCACCCCCCCCGCGGTCATCGAAATCGTCCCGGCGTCGAGGCGGCGGTCGCGTATCCCACCCGTCGTCGGCGCCGTATGAACTTTCGAAACCCCTGCGGTCGCTTCGGTCGCCTCGGTCGAACCCGCCTCTTCCTCTACCACTGTCGCCGTATTGCGTATCGCCGCCTCTGCCTCGTCCCCGTCCTCGTCCAAATCCACCTCTTCCCCTAGGCTCTGCGTATTCATCGTCAAACGACCGCTTGCCTCTCCGGTAATCGCCTTCGTCGTCGTCGTAGCGTCGTTGAGAACTGCGGTCGTTTCGGTCATCGAAAGAAGTTCTTTCGTTTCGATCATACCCTCTGTCGTACCTTCCCCTCCCTCCAAACGAACCGCTTCCACGTCCACGTCCACGACCACCTCTCCCCCACCCTCTCTCCGGCGCGTACCGGTCCTCTTCAAACTCGGGTCGCTGAAAGTCAGACCGTTGTTCACGTCGGTCCACCCACCGCGGTTGTTTTGGCTTGGCGTCTGCGCCGCCGCCTCTGGTTAAACTCACGGGCGCTCTCGGCGAGTCCGCTAACGAAGTCAACCTCCTCAACAACGACTGCATCGTGGCTCGCGGAGGTCTGTCTTCCGACTTGACATCCTCGGCGTACACGTGCACCACTCTCAGCACGTCGCTAAGCTTCACCGCGCCCATGGTTTGCTGTTGGTGGTCCGCCGCCGCGCACTTCCCCCGCAAATCGCTGTCGTCGATGCCCAAGTGCGCCCTCAATCGTTTCAGCGCGTTGACTTGCTTCCGCCCCGAGGAGTTGCCCTGGTTGTGCGGCATAGGGTGGTCCGCTAATACGTACAGCTCCCTTTCGCTAAGACGGTCAAACGCGTCGTCCCTGTCTCTTGAAAACTCGAGAAGCAAGCGTTTCTTGTTCGAGTACGTCAAGTCTTCGCCCGTGGAGTCGTGCGCGACGTGTTGGAAAGGGTCATCGTCGAGATCCATTTTGAAGCCGTCTGATTCATCTGATTCATCGTCAGTATCATTGAGTGCCTCGTCCGATTCATCTTCTGACTCGGCCACGGCGCGCGCCCATTCGGGCGTGGACATTTTATTAGCCCCGCCCGAAACCTCGGCATCTTCCCACCCCAGCGGCGCGTTCGGCGACTCTAACGAGTAACCCATTCCCGCGAGTTTCACGAGAAAAGTGTCGAACTCGACCCATGAGCCGCTTTCGGGCCACGGCACGTCGTCATCAGGTCGCGAGAAAGCCCCGGGGGTTGATTCGTTTGAATTTGTTTCAGATTCACTCGTTCCATTGGCGCCCACGATATCGTCGATCATCGCGTCGAACGCGGCGTCCCCCCCCGTGCCAGACCCGATGTTCACAAACGGGTCATCCAACCCGTCGTCAAAGTCAAGAATCTCGTCTAGATCGTCCGCCAGAAACGAAGCAGCAGAAGCGGTTTCATCGTCCTCACCTGTGACTCCGTCGTTTGAAGCGGCGGCGATGCAGCGGCGGTCGGCGGTGGAAAAGACACGCGCGCGTGGACCGCCGAGCAGGCGCCCTACGCGTCGCGGAACGGTCGTGGACCACCCGAGCGCGGCTGATGTTACGCCTCGTTTTGTGACAACGAAAGGGCGCGCGGACGCTGCGGCGATGTGCCGCGCGGCGGTCGGAGCGAAAGCGCGTTGGGCGAATCCGCGAGGGCTTAGGTTTAGACGGAACATGGCGCCCGCCGTCCTTGGCGCTACGGCGGAAGGACCACCCAAAGGGTTGAATACGCGTGTGATCTGAACCAGTCCACGACGCAAACGATGCATGTAAAAGAAAGCGTGCTGGTCTGACCCAAAAACGACCGAGCGCACCGAGCTCTGCGACGCAGGAGGCTAACAAAAAGCAATCTCGTCTCGCCGACAGTGACGCGATATTTTGCTAGGCACCGCCATTTTTAAATATAAATGCCGCCGCCTTCTTGTTCCAACCCGTAGCCGCACCCCCTACCACAACTCTCGGCGCTCCGCCTTCGCGCAGTCCCCGCCCTCGCCGGGAACTCTTCGCTCGCGTCGAGCCGAGCTCACCCCCGTTTACTGGAACGGACGTGGAACAACATCGCTTGGATTAAAAAACCTCCGATGGCTTCGACGTTGGCGTGCGCTTTTTCCACCGCCGCCTCGGGCACTCCCTTCGGTGCGGCGAGACGCGGCTCGTCGAGAACCTCAGGACGGTCGTTGAGCCGCGCGACGTTACGACGTGTCCGCCCGGTGCGGGTCAATGCTGGTTTGTTCGAATCCGGCAAATCGGACGCCCCCGTGGATGCCATGTCTGCTGACGGGCTACCACGCACGGCGAAGATCGGCATTTTGGGCGGCGGGCAGCTCGGGCGTATGCTGGCAATCGCGGGCGCACCGATGGGCGTGCGTGTTCATTCACTGGACCCGCTTGGTGATGCTTCGCCTGCTTCTATTGTGGCGATACCAACGAAGGGTTCGTTCCAGGACAAGGAGGATGTTATTAAGTTCGCCAAGGATTGCGACGTCGTGACGGTGGAGATTGAGCACATCGACATCGCGGCGTTGGAAGAGCTGGAGGAACAAGGCATCGACGTCCAGCCGTGCTCTTCAACTTTGAAGATTATTCAAGACAAATTCGCGCAGAAGGAGCACTTCGCGAAAGCGGGGGTGCCGTTAGGGGATTACAGGTCAGTAACCACTCAGGCTGAATTAGAAGCGTGCGCGAATGATTTTGGTTTTCCAATCATGCTCAAATCGCGCCGCCTGGCGTATGACGGCAAGGGCAACGCGGTGGCGAAAACTGCTGCTGATTTATCTGACGCAGTCACCAAACTTGGCGGGTTCGAAAAGGGGCTGTACTGTGAGAAGTGGGTGCCTTTCGCCCGGGAGCTGGCGGTGATGGTAGTGCGCGCAAGAGACGGCGAAACCAGAGCGTACCCGGTAACCGAAACGGAACACGTGGACAATGTGTGCGACGTGACGACCACGCCGGCGAACGTGAGTACGTTCGTGGCGAAGGCGGCCACGGAAGCAGCAGCGAACGCTGTGGCGAGTTTAGACGGTGCTGGCGTGTTCGGCGTGGAACTGTTCCACTTGCACGACGGTTCCATTCTGTTGAATGAAATCGCGCCCAGACCGCACAACAGTGGGCATTACACCATCGAAGCCACCGCGTGTTGCCAGTACCAGTCGCACTTGAGAGCTGTTCTAGGATGGCCTTTAGGTGATGTGAGCTTAACTTGCGGCGGCGCGGTGATGAAGAACATTCTGGGCGACGGAGAGGGGGATGAACCGATGCGTACGATGCACCGAATCATGGGCGCAGCGCTCACCGTGCCGGGGGCGAACGCGCACTGGTACGACAAACCCGATTCGCGGTCTGGACGGAAGATGGGACACCTCACGGTTGTTGCGTCGCACCCCACGCTGGCGATGGCGAGGTTAGATTACGTCATGGCGGTGGCGGGTGGCGACGCGGACGCTACTGTTAAACCCCCACCTTCGGTTGGGATTATCATGGGCAGCGATTCGGACCTCCCCACGATGGCCGCTGCAGCGGAGACGCTCGAGTCGTTTGGCATCGGCGTCGAGGTCACCGTGGTGAGCGCGCACCGCACGCCGGAGCGTATGTTTGAGTACGCCAAGTCAGCGGCTGGTCGGGGGCTGCGGTGCATAATCGCAGGCGCTGGGGGCGCGGCGCACCTCCCCGGGATGGTCGCCGCGATGACCCCCCTCCCTGTGATTGGCGTCCCCGTGCCCCTGAAACACCTGGACGGCGTGGATTCCGTGCACTCCATTCTTCAAATGCCGCGCGGCGTCCCGGTGGCCACGGTCGCGATCGGAAACTCCACGAACGCGGGTCTGCTCGCCGCGCGCATCGTCGGGGCGTACGAACCCGGGGTGCTGGACCAGATGGCGGTGTACCAGGACGACATGGAGAACGTGGTCAACGCCAAGGCGCGGAAGATGGAAAAGGAAGGGTACAAAAAGTACCTCGAAGGGATGTAGAGGGTGTAGAGGGGCCAGTGAGGAAGAGAATTTCAACAGTATGTCGTTTCGTCAAGCACCAATATAATAAACAAAGTTTTCAATCTACAAACAACAATATCTACGGCTGTCCAAAGTCCCGGGGCGCGGTGTGGAACTCGGGCGTACCCACTGAGTCTCCGACGCTCATACCCGCAAGCGACGCGAGGACGGTACCGGCTCCCGGAGAGTCACCACTCTCCCCTCCCCCTTCCGCGCCTGGAAATATGCTCGCCATGGACCGCCTGGCTTTCGTGGCCTTCTTCCGCACCTCCCCATCGCCCACCACCTCGAAGTTCTTGTACGTGTACCCAACGAAGTCCAGGTCCTTCTCGGTTTGCTTTTTGGACGATTCCTTTTTACTCCCGTCAACCTTCTCCTCGTCAAAGTCCTCGAAGTTCTGCGTGTCCAACTCGCCGTTGACGTCTGGCTGGTAAGGTGCTTTCACCGCATACAAGTTATCCCAGTCCAGCCCGTCAAAAAACGGGTGCGCTTTGATTTCATCTGCGCCGCCGTTGCTTCCCACTCTATTGTCGACGTCGCAAAGAAGGCGCTCGATTAAGTTTTTCGCGTTTGCGCTTAGTACAACTTCTTGCGGAAACTTGAGGTGGTGCTTCCAGTGCACGATCTTGCGGCACGTGGTCATGGGTTCGTCCGAATAGAACGGAGGGTACCCGATGAGCATTTCGTACATAATCGCGCCCACTGACCAGAAATCGCACTCCAGCCCGTACCCCTTTTTTAAAAGAACTTCGGGGGCGATATAATCGGGAGTACCTACTGTACTGTACGCCAACCTTCTTCTGTTCTCGTGCCAGTTCTTCAGCTGCTTTTGTCGCATCTCTGATGATGAATCTATATTATCCACTCCATCCTCTTCCTCTCCCTCCTCTTCCATCACGCTCGGCAAACTCTTGAGAATCTCCCCGTCCACGGGCTTGCACAGCCCGAAATCGCTGAGTTTCATGTGGCCGTGTTTGTCCAGCAAAAGGTTATCGGGCTTGATATCGCGGTGGATGAAGTTCGCGGCGTGGACTGTTTCCAGCGCTAACACAGTTTGAGCGATGTAGAACTGCGTCTCTTCTTCTGTGAGTGTGTCTCGCCGCATCAATAAGGTCATCATGTCCCCCCCGGGAAGGTACTCCATTATGAGGTAAAGGTAATCTTCGTCCTGGAACGAGTAGAACAACTTCACCACGGCTTCGTCGTGAACCTCCGCGAGTACGTTGCGTTCCGCTTTGACGTGGTCAACTTGGCCTCGTCGCACCATCTCTGTTTTTTTTAATTTCTTCATCGCATATATCTGGGCGTTTGATTTATCACGCACCAACCGCACCTCGCCAAACGCGCCCCGGCCGATTATAGTCAATGGCTCGAAATCGTCTTTGCTCAACTTGGCACGTTTCAAACGCGTGAACTGCCTTTCACGATGTTCGAGCTCAGACAACAGCTCGCTCCGACTCTCTGAACTCATATCGCTGTTCTGGGCTTCGTGCTCCACCGCTTGCCGGCGCTCTGTCCGCCGTCGCAACGCCTCCGCCTGGTTCTTGTACAGGTTCTCGATGTACGCCTTCGCGGCATCCACTTTCTTTTTGGTTTCGGGGGTTGGGGGATCGTGCTGTCCGCCGGGGGGGGGTAAACCCGAGCCCGCGCCGGAAGTTGAAGAGTTCAAGGGTTTACTGCCGGTCATGCGGCCCAGCCAGCTTGTGCCGCCGGGGCTGCTCATCGGACGGCCCTTTGGACAAGCAAGGGCAACTCGGAGTGATTAGTCGGGCACCCTTATTTTGGCTTTTCTGGCAACCAAAAGGCCAAATAAAAAAGGAACTTTTTTGCCGACCTTCATCAGTTCACGCAGCACCCGATGTCCCTATGAACGCCGAGCTTGTCGCCGCGCAGCTCGAGGAGTTTCGAGCGGCGCTTGCGGAAGTCAACGCGAACGTGAGTACCCCACGGCATATCTCCCTTTCTTGAGTTATTACTCGTCATCCTCCTCGACCTCGACTGACCATCATCTCATCTTCCCACAGCTCGATGCCGCGAGCGAGGCTTTTGAAAAAGCAAGGGCGAGTCATGACTCTGAGCGTTTGGAGTTCACGACGAGTAACCACGATAAACTGCACTCTGGGGTGCGATTGGTGGACGAGTCGTGGCAAACCTGTTTCGAGGGAACTACCGTTGGATTACAAAACATAGAAGGGGAGCTCGATGAAACCACGGGTACGTTCGGCGCGGTGGCGCAGGCGACGAGTTCCGGCGTGTTGGAACGTGCACAGGAGGTTGAGGATTTTTCAAAAACCATGTCCGAATTTACCGACGGCTACGTGTTGAAAGAGCTCGCCTTTCAGATGAACGCGGTTGAATGGCCAGTGCAAGCCTGTAAAGACTACCTACACGACGTGGAGGAGGATAAAAGGGTGTTAGCGGTGCTGAGTCTGGAGAAAATTGACGCCGCTCGAAAAGAATCTCGAGCCGAAAGACGTTCATATTACCAAAAGACGTTTGGCAAATTGGCGAGCGACATCGAGCTGGCGAGGGAAGCGGATGGGGAGCGGATTCTGAAGGTCAGGGAAAGGTGCGAGGTGTGGGATCGGAGGCTGGGGATCGAACTGGGGGAGGGGGGGGCGAAGAGATAATGTCATAGAATTAGGTAAATAGGCTGAGAAAACTTTTGAGGTATTTTTGGAAAACGACTTTTTACTTTTTCGCAGAGGGGCGCCCCGTCCAGTTCCACACTCTCACTCCAACCCGCGACGACCCCATGTCGCTTCCCATGGAGTGGCTGGGGGCGCCTTGTAGGACGCCGCGGTCGCTCACCAGCCGCGCGTCGCGTGTGTTGAGGGGAGGTGGAGGCAGAGCTGTGACACAATGGCGGACGTCAAAGTCGGCGGCGGCGGCGAG
>TARA_B110000977_G_scaffold188625_1_pt1 | contig 38503 bp, 30 predicted proteins | sample TARA_B110000977 | Tara Oceans TARA_B110000977 (sample SAMEA4397798) | marine metagenome | biome: Polar Biome; feature: [SRF] surface water layer (ENVO:00010504); material: water (ENVO:00002006), including particulate matter (ENVO:01000060) such as... | depth 5 m | reverse complement strand
GCGAATACTCGGCCTCAGTCTAACTATGAAGAGTCTATCTACTCGACTTCATATAGTCGACTATATACTCACACGAATGAGTCCCAGTGTTTCGTGGCTTTAAGTTGAGAACGATAGCTCCGAACCTTAGGACCTTACCTATGTTGTGATGCATGCACGAACATGACAGTTAGTACTCGCTCGTCATTCAGTTCTCCCTCTTTCTCTTCTCAGTCCTTTTCCGCGCGTTTTAGCGTCTATTCACCAAAAAACATGATGGTCTGTGACTCAAGAATGTGGCCACAGTGTCGTCAAATTCACAAATAAAGTGTCTGTGTCGGTCGACCCCGCGGTCAAACGAAGGTCGCGCACGGGCGCCGGACCGTTTTGTGTTTGTCCTTTTAGCCGGAGAGGGTTCCGCTTGGACGGAGTAGTGGAAGACCCGCGGGTAGTGCGGGACCTGGGGGTTCGCGTGTACGTCGTCTGGTTCCCCAAGGGATCTCGCGGGGCGGTAAAATGAGACGCGTCGGAAAGCCCCTCGGGTTCGCCGGGAGTGACTCTGGGAAGACAACCTCAACTCACGAGGTAAGATCCAGAGATGACTCCGGCGACGGGTACTTCACGACCCTCCCCAAAGCCGTAGTGAGCGATATCATCGCCCTGCTGGACGGCCCGTCCGTGGCGAAGCTGGGCATGACGTGCCGAAGGTTGCGCGACACGATGAAGCCGAGTTCCATTTGGCGCGCGCTTGCCCGAGCACAAGAACCGCACTCATCGCTCGTCAGACAGGACCTAATCACTCGGAACTTCACGTGGCGCCACTTGTACGCGTGGAGACGTCACGTGCTGAGCCACTGCGAGAACGGCGTGGACCGCATCGCGGTGGCGGATCAGCACCGCGTTTTGACGTGCGACCCGGTCGCCGGCGGAGGAAGGAGCTACGTAGTGCACGAAACACCGAGTCCTGCTACTCTAGTCCCGTCACTGCTCACGTGGAGCCCAAGAGGTGAACTTCTAGCAGTAGTGCAAGACGCCCCGGAAGGGTGCAAGATTCTGGTCGCCGCCCCCCCCGTGACGCTCCGCGAGCGCAACGTGAACGGCCACCAAACAAAAAATAAAAACAACAAGCGACGCGAGCGGTGGAGCCACTACGACCAGATGGGCGATGAGGACTCCACCGCGGCGGGCTATGCGGTAGGCGCGAGCACGTTTAACGAAGGTAACGGTATTGGCGATGGAAGTGACAGCGACGCATCGGTGGGTGGTGAGTTGGTGCCCATTGATAACCGAACCAACGACGTCGGCGACAAAACGGTTGGCAAAAAACGGTTGCGCCCCGATCGCGAAAAAGACGCCGCTCGAAGAAACGCCGGTCACGCCGGTCCCTCAAAACCCACAAAGTTGTCCCCTTTAAACGAGCTCACGTTGCCCGTGAGCAACCCTGTGTTTCTGGCGTTCGCGCCTTGTGGCACGCGACTTGCGGTGATGAGCGTCCAGCGCCGCGGCCGGGAAATCGCGCTTCACGAGCTGGATTGTTCGGTGTCGTTGTTCTCGCTGTACGGGGGGGCGAACGAAACGACCCGGACTTCGGTACACGCAGTCTCCCAGAACGCCAAGGAAACGGTAAGGCTTGTGAAAGCTAGTAAAGAGCTGTCTTTTTGCTACGCCCCACGGTCACGCGATATCATCGGGCTCCTGGACGGCACGCAAGTTTCGTTGTTCGCGCCCGTCGCGGAGTCGAAAAGAACAAAAAACCACCCGGATGACGCAACGGACGACGAAACGGATTTAGGGTTTGGCGTGACCCCCACCACCTCGGTAGGCACACGAAGTCAAGAAGAAAAAGTTAGTGTAAGATTTCTGTTTGGGTTGTTCAAAAGGCGTATGGGTAAACAGTCTGACAAAGACTTTCAAACGCCGGTTGGGTATGACGCGTTAAACGACGACGACCAGGAGATTTCCTCCGCCGCTGAGTCGCTGTGGTGGCGCGCTACTGGGGATTTGGCCCGGGATTCCGTACGCACCGGTGTTGAACACGTGGGCCGGGGAATCAATTGGTGCGCAAACGCGGTGTTCCGGGGAGGACGAGCGGATGGACGTCAACGGAGCGCCCGCCGACAAGGCGTCGTGTCCAGAGGCGTGCTTTCGCACCTGCCTTTCTTCGGAGGCGAGCAAAGGGCGATCAAACGCGCGCGCTTGACTGAAAAGCCAAACAGAAGCACTCAAAACCGCGCGCAACCGGAAAACGACAACCTGATGTTGCTGGACAGCGTGTACAAACACCGTGGCGTGATTCCTTCGAAGCGAAACGTTCCCCTGGAAAGGTGGACAGCCAGAGCGTCAACTCAACAAGGTTCTGAGTCCATGACCCAGGGATTCACCAGGCACAACCACCTTCACCGCGCGCAGGTGGAGGGAGTTTTACACATTGTGCAGTGGATCAAGCCGCCTGTAGGGGCGCCTGAAGGGTCAGGCGCGCCGTTGGTGTCATTGAGCTCAGGGATGTCTATGAGCAAACAGTCACAAACCCAACCCACCAACCCGGACGGTTTTTGGCTCGTGCCCGCATCGTTTCAAAACGAAGTCCCGCCAGCGACGCACTTGGCGTTGCTCCCCGCGTATTCCACACCGGGGCCGGCTGAGCTCAAGGGCACTGTAGAGGAACGCGCTGAAGCCAGACGGAGAAAGCTGCTCAACCTTCCAATCCCTATTGACCTGCAGGGGGCGTCAGAGCATAACGCGACCGCCGCCGCAAGCGTCGTCGCCGAGAAATCGAAAAATCTTTTCAAACCCCAAAACTTGCGCAAACACATTTGCTGCGAGCTCGCGCCTCCCGCAACGTACCAGGAGCTGCACGCGGTGATCCCCGTGGTGGCGTCTGCCTCTCCAGGCGGGCGGATCGCGTGCTGGAGCGACGACGTCGGGTTGTGGGCGAGGTTAGCTGTTGATCCTGATCAGAACAAGATAGGCGAATCAAAACCAGCGGTGGCGGTGTTACATTTACAGACTTGTGGCTTTGGAGACACAGCTGTTGACCCCATTGGTACGCAAAACTCCGAGGTTGCGGGTGGACAGCCCGTCCTATTACATGTAGCCGCCATGCAGTGGAGCGCGAGTGGCAGGCGATTACTGATCCTACTAGTCACCCACGTCGCCACAGCGTCGCACGTCGTCCCGAAGTACGCGTGGGCGGTGTGGGACCCCCCATCTGAATGGTTAGGCGATAAAGAATTCCCAAGTGACGATTCGACTCAAACTGTCGGTTCGTTTTCCGTAGGACGGTGGCACGTCCCGTCCGCGTCGTTCACGAATGACTGCTTATCAATCTTCGAACAGTACACGCAAACAAACACGATGTGGAACCCAAACGAAAACCAAATCGCGTACCCCGTTCGACGCGAGATTCACGAAGTCGACAATGTAGGAACCCAGTTCAACGCCGTGGTTGAGGAGATTGAGATCCAGCGGTTTCCGCAGACAAGAGGTTGGTGTGCGGTACGGAATGTGAGCACAGATAGTACAGAAGATTCCTCGATGCGACAGACGGAGCACCCGGAGCGGACGCTGCCTTTCACCGTGTGCCCGGTGGAGCCCGCTGTCGTGGTGTGCGAAGGGAGCTTTTGCGCCTGGAGCCCGAGGTAGATTTGGGGTACTCACGTCAGGTGATTGTTGTACTACATATAGGTGTACTCAGATTTAGTTGTACAAATTGTATAATAGACAACTATAACTACTTCATTATTATATTCAAATTTTACTACCCGTCGTACCCTATGCCGTCCTCCCCAGTCTCTGAAGTGACCCCTACGCCGTCTTCCCACCCCAAGTCGTTCGCTTCCAGCCACTTTTGGTCGACGGATTCGCCGTGCAGGTGGGTTTCAGTTTCATTTCCTTTTTCTAAAACTCGAACGCCGTCTTCAATTACGTTACCGTCGCCCACCAACTCAACCCCCGGCGAGTCCGGGGTCATCAAAACGCCGTGCACTTCGTTTTCTGTGATTCGCGTGTCGCGCATAACACACCAGCTGCTGCGTTCTAGTAACAAACCGTACGTGCTGTTGTGCTTGATGACACAGGTATCGGTGACCACGCAACCGTGGTCCGTCACCTTCACTCCGGCGCCTCGCGAGTTATTTACCTCGCTATTTATCAACCTCGGCTTGGTCGTCGCCCCGAGTACCAAGCACCCGCCGTGAAAACGACACGTGTCGAACTCAGGGCGCCCGGAAACCACCACAACCGCGTAGGCTTGCATGCGGTTGCGACATTTCAGTGTTAGGTTTACGGCGACAGATCTTGAGCCTGTGTCGACGTTTATATTTTTTTTATCATTATTCATGCATCCGCCGTGCGCATCGACGCCGAGACCGGCAAAAACCAAAGCCGCTTCCCACCCCGTGCCCTCTATGATTACATCGCCTTGTCCACCCCATCCTAGCAACACGCACGACCGCGTGATGCGCACGTTCTCGGAGTATACGCCGGGTTTTATTATCACGACGGGGAGGTCGGAATTTTCACCATCTTTGTGGTCTAAAAAGGTACTGTCGGTGATTTCGCACTCCGACGTGCCGTCTTCGACACTGGATGCCCTCGCACGTGACTCTAGCCGTGCACGTGTTGCGGAAGCCTCGGCGATCGACTCGGGCGGCGATGCAAGAGCACGGCTCACAGCGGACTGCACCGTAGGGTATTTTTCGGAAGGCACCACCGCGAGAGGAACGCCGCCTCTTACGTGCTTCTCGAAGAACGAAACATCTGCGAAGGCGCGGCAGACCCCTCTCCACTCTTTGCACCATCCACGCATTCCGCCAGCCCTACACCGGGTCACCGCGACGCGCTCCACTACATCCCAGGGCAAGTCGGGGAGGGCAGAAGGTGTGGCCTCCATCACCCGGGTGGGCGTGCCCGCGTGCCCTCCGGAATGTGAGACTCCGAGGAAAGATTTGCAAAAAGGGAGAAACAGAAAGTGATGAGTCGAAGGTGATTGTTTGAAAAGTCATTTCATACCAATTCTCGCTCTATTACTTCTCGATGAGCGACTTGATCGCGTCCCCACCCCGGACGGCGTACCTCCCGAGGTCCTCCTTGAACTTCGCGGACGTATTTCCGTATTTCTCCACCGCGGCGATCGCGACGACGACGCCGGCGAGTTCCAACGCTCGCGGCGCCGCGACGTTGATGACGGGGAAGTGCACGGCGTACACGATTAGGTTCGCGACGAACAGTGCGGCCGCCGGGGGCGCGATGGTTTCAACCGGCTCCTCCAGCCCGTTGAACCACGCAATAACGTCGCCCTTGGTTTTCTCGATGTCGAAGTCTGAGGCGAAGGTGGAGAGTTTGGAGGCGATAGCTGTGACGGGAGTCACCACGTCATCCGGTTGGGGTAATTCAGACGGCAAGCTCTTGCCGAAGTTACTGAAGTCCTCCTCCACGGTCGCGTCCTTGGTCACCACATACCGCGCTGCGAGAAGCGTCGCAGCGCACGCGCCGACGTACTCCAGGGGTCCGGGTAGCAAGAAGCCTAATACGGGGAGGTGCGCGACCGCATCCACGGCCACAACAGCTCCCGCAGCCGCGGCTTTGCCAATGACACCCTCCGTGCCGGTTACGAACGCCTTGCCTTCTTCAAACGCAGCCGCGACGTCGCCGCCCAACGCCTTGTCCTTGACGGACGGCTTGACCAGGCCGATGCCCACCGCGGTCGCCAACGCCAACACGGTGGCGTCGCCCACCACAGCATCGAACGCAGTAGGGCCCTTCTTGGCTTGCTTCTTGGGGGCGGTAGTCTTCTTGGGCTCGGCTTTCTTGGCGGGGGCGGGCGCCGCTTTCTTCGCGGCGGGCGCCGGCGCCGGCTTGGGAGTTGCGGGCGCCGATTTAGCGTCAGCCTTCGCCGCCTTCGCGGCTTCCGCCTCCGCGGCCTTCGCCTTGATCGCGGCGGCCTTCTCTGCAGCGGCTTGCTCGGAAGTAGCCTTCGCGGCAGCTACTTTCGCAGCCTTCTCGCTCGCGGCCTGCTCCGCGGCGGCGGCTGAGGTGGCTTGGCGCTCCGCGAGACGCGCCTTGGCTTCAGCCTTGGCGTCGGCGGGGGAAATTTCCGCCTTGGGGGTGGGGGCTTGCACAGGCGCGGGGGCCTCAATGGCGGCTTCCACAGCCACCGCAGGCGCGGCTTGAACCTTGGGCGCGGCGGGGTACTGCGTCTTCACCTTCTCAGTCACGATGCCGTTCTTCTTCTTGATCTTCTTCACCGCGGCGTCTTCCCAGGATTGCGTCGTGATTCTGCACGACTCGTTTTTGCACGACGCTTTCATCCCATCGTACATTGCAACCTCCTTGGCGATCTGCTCGTCCACGGTCAGGGAGACTTGCGCGATAGGCGCGACCGCGGAGGCGGGGAGGGTAACGAGCAGGGACACCGCGGTGGCCATCGCGAACTTCGCCACGGGCGACGCGACAGGTGCCTCATCATGACGCCCCGATGCGGCAGGACGAACCGTCGCCGCTCTCTTGGATCCAGGCGCGTTCACGTTCGCGCGCGCGGTGACACGCGCGCGCACGGCGCCCGCCAGTGGTGCAGTCGTGAGCGAGGACATGATAGTGGTTGGTTGTGAAGATGCGCACCACGGTATGGCGAAGGGGGACACCACTGTAACTAGTTAGCTTCAACGGATCCACGCGAACAGAACATCCTTCCTTCAGTTTCACGCGTCCCGATAACGAGACGCTCTTTCCTGGAGAGCCATCAGTGAGCAATCAGTCTGGCCGACGTGTGCCAATGGCGAGCGTTATTTTCGCCAAATCCAAATCAGATATTTTTTCACTCCTCCGCTGACGACGTTAATCGGAAGGTTTAAACCCCAACCCTTTGGTTGGTTTCAAAGCGAGTGCGCTTGATCGGTCCCGCAGCAGGCACTGCTCGGCACCGGCGATCAATACGAGATTTTTTGGCCGCCACTTGGCGCGCGACTGAAGATGTTTGGATCCTAACAACTCCCTTCATAACCACACACACCGTACACAAAAATGTCCGCCATTTCCTTCCGCCCTGCCATGGCCACCGGCCTGGTGGCCAAGCCCGCCGTGTGCTCCACCAAGGCCAAGGCCGGCCTCAAGGTCTACGCGCGCATGACGAAGGACCGCGTGGCCATGAAAAAGGACGACAAATGGCGTTCGGACATCAACATCTACCCGGTGCGTGTGCTTACCTTGTTCATGGATTTTTAGCTCAAGACTCGCCGGTGTATCTCTCGTGGACGACCATGTGCCGCATGGCCTGTCACGCACACGTGTCACTTCCATGCGTCTCCTACAAGCCGCCGTCTCTCTCCCCGCCGCGGCCTGTGCAAAAAGCGACGGTTGCATAGCGCAACGACCTCCGCTGTCGACAGACTGTCGCTGATTTTTTGCGAAAAGTCTTGAGTCCCAAACGGTCAAAAACGCTCGATGGCCAAAAAATGGCCAAAATAACCAAAATGGCCAAAACTGACGTCCCAACTCTTCCTGACTCTCAATTACCTCCAGGAATGGGGTGACATCCCCACTTCTGAGCGCACGAGCCCCCTCACATCGTTGACGTACGACGAGTACAAGAACAACGTCAGCGCTGAGATCATCCACGGCCGTTTCGCGATGCTGGGCGTTACGGGCGCGTGGGCGCAGGAGAACCTTGTGGGCACGCCATGGTTCATGGCCGGCGAGGAGTGCACGTTCGACAGCTGCTCCATTTCGTACCTGAACAACAAGTTCGAAGCCAGTTATGACGGCGCCCTGCTGGGCATCATCTTCCTGGAAATTGTGCTTATGGGAGGCGCGGAGGGTTTCAGGACCGGGCTGTTGGAGAACCCCTTCGACGACGTCACCGCTGGGTCCGTTTTCCCGGGCGGACGGTTTGACCCCCTCAACTTCTCAGAAGGCAAGGACGCGAACTTCTTCGGCGAGGACCTGGACACGTTGAAGATCAAGGAACTGAAGCACTGCCGTCTTGCGATGTTAGCCTGGCTGGGGATCCTGGCGCAGTCCGTATCCACCAACCCCGACGGCGCCGGCCCGAACGCCATCGGCCCGGTCGCCAACTGGTCCGCACACGTCGCCGACGTCGTGCACTGCAACGTCGTGGACAGGTCAGGGTGCGTGTTCTAAGCATTTTTTGAGGTATTGAGATATTGAGTCATTGGGGTGATTACATATTGGGGTAATTACATTACTCGCATTACATTACGGAGCGTTAGATTGGGCGTTGCGAACGAGGGGACCTAGAAAGAGACCCTCCAGTTGATAATTATGGAAGCATACTATTTTAACATCTACGTCTCTTCACGATTGCGTTTTCTCGCGCACTCCGCGCACCTGGTCTTTCGCTTGCCGTGGGGGCAAGCGGTGCACGTCACGCAGTTGCCTTTCAGCTTACCGTGGGGGCAACCGTTGCATTCTGCACACTTGTTTTCAGCCTCCCGTGCGGGCAGGGGGTGCAGTCCGCGCAGTGGTGTTTCAGCTTGCCATGGGGGCAGGGGCTGCACTCCGCAAAATTGCCTTTCACCTTCCCATGCGGACACGGGGTGCACACCGCGCAATGCTATTTGAGCATGCCGTGATGGCACTCGACTTTTTGCCACACCATGTTCCATCTGCGATTACCTCGTCTCGCACCTTCGCGCGCGATGGCCTCTTCGTTCGCGCGCCTGGAAGTGTGCGCATCCGGGGGCGTCGATTCGTTTTCCAGTGCGTGTTTTCGCCCCGAGGTCGCGATCAAAATTCAGAAACATCGCGTTCGCTTTTTGAACTCATCTTTCTTTCTCCAGCAACCTTGGGGCACTCGTCGACGCGCGTGATCGACTCTACCGACCAAGATGTCGCGTGGCAGCGGCGCGGGCTATGACCGCCATATCACCATTTTCTCACCAGAGGGTAGGCTGTACCAAGTCGGTAAGTGGACGTGACTGCAAGCCAACCACATAAGCTCTCGCCTCGCCCAGATCGGGGCGTCACTGCATCTGGCGACTGACGTCTTTGTTATTATGCCCTCTCCCCATCCGCAGAGTACGCGTTCAAGGCGATCAAAAGCGTGGGGATCACGTCCATCGGCGTCCGGGGCAAGGACAGCGTGTGCGTGGTGACGCAGAAGAAGATTCCGGTACGTGCGGCTATGGGCATTTAGTCACGTTAAGAGTACCCTCCCCGATCGGAACTCAACGCGTCCGATGGATCTGACTTTGTTTTTTTTCCTTTCGCAAAATCTCAAATCTCAACAAGTCTAACGGCGCCCTGACTAATTGCCCCTACGACCACAGGACAAGCTCATCGACGCCTCTGACGTGACGCACATGTTCAAGATCACCAAGTTCATCGGTCTGTGCGCGACCGGGAAAGGACGTAAGTGATATTGCTTTGATTGAGATTGGTGATAAGCGGGAAAGCGCACATCATCTTTTCAACCCTAAATCTTTGAAGTTCTTTCTGAACTCCACCTCTCGTATCATATCAAACCCTAAACCCTAACCCTTATAAACCCAACAACCCTACTCAAACCCTAGCTGATATCCGCAACGTGGTTCAGAAAGCGCGGCACACCGCGGCTGAGTTCAGACACGAGTTCGGGTACGAGATCCCGGTTGATTATTTAGCCAACAGAATGGCGGACAACTTCCAGGTCTACACGCAGCACGCGTACATGCGCCCGATGGCTGCTATGCTGATGTTCGTCGGGATTGACGAAGAGAAGGGCCCTTGCTTGTACAAAAACGATCCCGCGGGATACTACGTGGGGTACAAGGCGACGAGCGCGGGGGCGAAGGAACAAGAGGCTTTGAATTTCTTAGAGAAGAAAGTCAAGGGTGAGAACGCGGGGAACGTGTTCTCTCAACAGGAAACCATTCAAACCGCGGTCGGGTGTCTGCAGACCGTGCTCGGGGAGGACCTGAAAGCCAAGGAGCTAGAGGTGGGTATCGTTTCCAACGACAACAAACAGTTCCGTTTGTTAAGTGAACAAGAGATTGAAGAACACTTGACCGCGATTTCCGAGCGAGACTAGATTGATGAGGGTATTTGCCCCTTGGGAAGTATTCTGAATTGTAATGACACTAGATACCCTGACGACTACATGTAGATACTGCACGTAGACACCCACTCCAAACCCTCCTATAAGTCTTCGTCCTCCGAGTCGTCCGGCACGTGCAGCTTTTCAATCGCCGATTTTATCAAGTTTACATCCGCGGAGGCGGGTTTCAAATCCAGCGCCACACTGAAATTGACCATCGCCTGGTCCTGCAGCCCTAGTTTTTTGTAAATGCGGCCCATCAGGAAGAACACGGAGGCTTCTCGCGGAGCGACGGTTTTCAGCTCCTCAAGCTCCTCAAGCGCCTCCTGGAACCGGTCATCGCTCAACAACACTGAGGCTTTCTCGTACTTGGCCAACGGATTTTTAGAATCCAGGCTCACGGCTTTTTGCAACAACAACAACGCGTCGTCCGTTTTGCGCAACGCGTGCTGCGCCATCCCCAGGTAACAGAAAAGAACCGAACTTCTTGAGTTGATTGTCAACGCGTGCCTGAAGTGGTACTCGCTTAGCTCGTACTTTTCCTGCCTGTAATAAACCGTGCCTAGGCCGTACCACGCGTTGTAGTGCCTCGGATCGATTCGAATCGCGGCTCTGTAACTGGTCATGGCTTTCTCGAAATCCTCGTTTGCGAAAAACTCGTGCCCACAAAGGGTGTGCGCGTACGAGCATTTGGGGTCCAACTGTAACGCCCGTTTAAAGAAACGCAACGCGGTTTCGTGTTCCTTTTGTAGTGAGAAACAGTTACCAAGGACGCACCACGTTTCGGGTGAAAGGCGGTCGATTGACACGAGCTCTTGCGCTAAATGGGAGAGGCGCGTTTCGCGTCGAAGGTGCCAGAGCACCGTGGAGTACACTTCGCACGACTCGGTTCTCGTGGGGTCCGCTCGCCTGGATTGTTCAAACGCCCGCGCACTTTCCGGGTACTCCACCATCTCCGCGTGCGCCTTGCCTGCGATGCACAGCGCGTACCCGGTGTTTCTTTGTTTCGGGTGTAGCCGGGACAGAGCGTCGATGCACTCGCGGCCGCGGAACATCGAGAGGTGCGCGACGGCGTCGGCGAGCGGCGATAGCAGCGAACGCAACGCGAGCGCGCCCTCCGCGAACCGGCCGGGCGCGACGAGATGCGTCGTAGAAGTGTGTTGAGGGTATCCAAAAGGTGCTCCTCCGTCTTCGGAGGTTCGCCGGGGAAACGCCCCACCTGTTTCTGTTTCGTAAACCCCCTCGCCGTCCATGGAGTCGCGTCTCGAAGCGTCGCTCGCTCTTCCTCTTCCACCTCTGTTGCCGCGAAGGCGTGGGGCGGCGAGCGCAGCACCTGCTCCAGTATCAGTAGAAGGGTCCCCCCCCGCGGGTGTTACGAACCCCCAGGTTGTAACACCCTCCGCGCTGCCAGGCGTTGAGCCCGCGATTGACGCGAGCCTGGACGATCGGCGGGGTTCCGTGGTGTTTGGCTCGGCGAACAACCTTCCGCTCACTTTCCGGAGCTTCCCTTCGTCCACGAACACGCGACGCGCGCCTCGTCCGCCGCCGCCTCCGACGTGCCTGTCAATCGTCGAGGAAGGCCCTCCTGCTGAATCAAGGCCTCCATGCGCCGTGCCTTTCTGGGGAGGGGGGGGCATGCTCGCCGCCTCCGCGGGTGACGGCGTTTCAAGAGGCAACCCGGCGCCTTGTGTTTTTATTTGAGTAGCGTCCGTGTTTCCGGTATCCGCAACGCTTGTCAGGTCGAGGTCGCGCACAGGCGCTGGGGTTGTCAAATCGTCCGTGAACCGTTTAGGGTGGATATCAGTGTGGACATCAGAACCCAGTCCCATGGAAAACGACGGCGGAGGAGGAATGCCAGAATTGATGGTAGAGTTGAAACCCTCCGTGGCGAATTGGGTGAGTCCCGGTGCCGGCGTTTGCGTTGGCGGCGCGGCGGAATCGGGAACCACGGGCCGCGCCCGAAACTGAAACGAAGGGCGCTGTACCGTTGAATTAAAGCCCCCGGTTGACATTGAAGTACCACCTTTGCTCCCTAACGAAAACGGAACCGCAGAGGAGGACCCGAACCGCGTCATCACGATTGAATTATCAATCTCCATAAAGCCGCCCAGTTCTTTTAACGAAGGGTACCCGGTACTGCATTCCATAGTTCCATCAGACTGGTTACCCATAGCGGAAGAAAAGAACACACCCTCTGCTTCCCTCGCTTCCGCCTCAGCGCCCAACCCGCACAGCTCTTCTCTTGACACCCAGGAGAACGGATCTAACGTCAAAGCCTTTTTGAAGTTGGACACCGCCGCCGCGCGTCGGCCGGTTTCTTTGCACACCAACCCAAGGAGATGCAGTCCGGCGGCACCGTGAGGGATGATGGGGGATTCGTGTGTATCACCTCCAGCACCCTTTCTAGTCCCTGCTCCAGTACCCTTCGGCGGGTAGTTCTCCCTTCCTTGTGTTCGGCCGCCCACCCCGACCAGCGCGCGCTCCGCTTCCGGTAAACGGCCCAGATCGTAGCAACACAGCGCTATTAGGTACCGGCATCGCTCGCTCGTCTGCCCCCGCAACACCGCCCGTGCTCTGTGCGGCTGCTTGTTCCGGTGGTAACACGTCGCCAGGAGGTGCGTGTTGTGTTCGTTTCCCGAGGAGGCGTGTAGCCGCTCGCACAGGAACACCGCGTTGGCGACCATGTGGTTGTCAAGAGACTCACGCACGCACTCGGCGAGGAAAGTCTCGAGATGACGATCGTCAGGGCGGGGGGCGGTGGTCGCCGCCATCGCAGCGGCTAATGCTGTGACGAACTACGACTGACGTGTAACGAGAACTACCGACAGCAAACGCGCGTGCAACCCTAAACCGCGAAACCGAAGTGCGTGCCTGCGCGCGACGGTATGCCCGAGGCCGTGAGGCGACCCGTTCAAAAAGCGGAACGCCAGCCAGTTCTCGGGGCTGACGAAAAAGCCCGTTAAAATGCTAACATCACGACGCACTCGCGGACGCGCACCTCCTGGGTTTGCTACGTTTGCTTTTCCCAGCCACGATGCCTCCCAAGACGCGTCGTACATCCGCACCCGCCCGGCCCTCTTCCCCCGGGTTTTTCCAAAGGCACCCCAACGTGTTCGTGTACGTCCCCAACCTCATCGGGTACGCCCGTGTTGTGCTCGCTGCAATCGCGCTGGCGTACGCGTACGTTGACGTGCCATTCGCGCTCACGTGCTATTTCCTGAGCTTCGTGTGCGACGAGCTTGATGGGCGGTTCGCCCGTATGTTCGATCAGTGCTCGGAGTTTGGCAAGCTGCTTGATATGGTCACCGACCGGCTCGCCACCGCGGGTCTGCTGATGGTGCTGTCCACGAAATTCCCCAAATGGTTCTGGAGCTGCTTGAATTTGTTACTGCTGGACATCGCGAGCCATTGGCTGGTGATGTACGTGAGCGTGTTGGAAACCAAGACGAGCCACAAACAGCAAAAAAAGGATGCTAACTTCATCCTGAAGCTGTACTACGAGAACCGGGTTTTTATGGGGGTCTGTTGTGTATCCGCGGAGGTGCTTTATTTATGTGCGTTAGCGTTGTCGTCGCCCGGGGTTGCGAAAATCAATGGAATCAATGTTTTTGCGGATGTGCTACCAAAGCAACTTACCCTGTGGACCCCTGCATTGCCGTTCCTCCCACCTGTCTGGGGCTTCACTTCCGCAAAAACCATCGAAATAATCACCCTGGCCCCCAAATCCTTCGCAACGCAAATTGCGGCGCTCACAATCCCGGGCTGGGTGGTCAAGCAGTGGGCGAATTTCGCGCAACTGTTTTCCTCATGTGTAGCGTTGGTCGAGCACGACTTTCCCAAGAAATCGAAAAGAAAATAGGGACGTTTAGTATCATATTATATCAATTTGCATTACAGTAGTATGTGCATGTACGCTTGTACGCTTATGTAACGCTATGTACACTTCTCTTTCCCTTCCCTTCCTCATCAATCACCGCAGCGGCGGGTCGGGTCGTCGTTCAACTCTCGAAGATAATTTAAGTCGAGCGATTTCCGCGAAGGCGCCTTTCGTTCGTCGATGGAGGTGCGTCTTTGGCGGTCAAGGTCGACAGAGGCTCTTGGGGATCTTGCTGGAGAGGAACCCTCCGAGTCGTGAATGAGGTTGGGGACGCCCCAGCCCGCATCGTCAATATCTACGTAGGAAGAGGGAAGAAGAACGACATTTCGGGAAAGTGAGTCATTGGATATTTACTTTTCGCGCGAGAACGATGTTAAGAAAACGTAGGGGACGCACCGCCGTGGCCCAGTTTCGTAGCGGCTTGGCCCATGTCTTGAAAGTAAAGCGAGAGAGAGTGGTGAGAGTGGTGTGGTGGTGCGTTTGCAGCGTGCGCGTGTGGCAGTGCGTGGGGGTCACGGCGTTTCGTTCTTCCCGATGGGCAACGTGGACTCGAAAAAGTTGACGCCAAAATTGAGAATTTTCGTTTGCATGCTGACTCGGAATGACGTAACGCGCTTTCGGATAGAGAGCATGCCCGCGTTGTCGTCCCGTGTCAATTCCCCTGCGCACGACTCGCGTGATTTTCGCACCTGCTCTAGTGTCGAACGCGCCGCTTGTGTGCCGTCCACGCCTATCGCACTCGTAGGCACTCGTAGGCCCTTGGTCCACGGAATAAATTCTGCCGTTTCGGAAACACACGCGCTCCCGAAACAATGTCTTCATTGCTCCGCTCCATGTTCGCCGGCCTTCCCCGCCCTAACGCGGAGACGCGCCTTACCCACTCCGATTCCTTCGGCTCGATGTCTTTCGTGGGCGGCGAAACGGAAGCGCAGGACCACTGGGACAGGAAGTGGGAAGCGCACCGCAGGACGAGCTTCGAACTGAGCCGAAACGAACGTGGGCAACGTGGACACACGAAATTAGCGAAACCGGCAGTAGACCCGTGGGCGGGTGCCATCGCGCTGGGTGGAATCCTCCCCGCGGGCCACGCGACGCTCGCGCCGAGGAAGAAGGTGACGAGATCGGCGAATGAGATGCCGTCGGTGCATTCTGGGGAGTGATACTAACTAGGCCTCCTGCGCCTCCTTCCCTTGCTTTGTGATATTATCTCATTACGTAACTGAAGCTCAACCGGCGTTACCTCGGAAAAGCCGAACATACAAAAACAACGACACTACAGCTCCCTGTCTCACTCTCACACGCGCTGCCGGTCGCGAGTCCAACACGTTTCTCGCCCCCGCTCGCTCTTTCGCTTCCCTGTGCGTTCGAATATGCCGCCGAACGAAGATTGCTGTCAAGTGCCTGGCGTGCGTATACTGCACAACGCATTCAGCGAGGCTACGGAACGAGATCTGTTTTTCAATCGTGCCTTTGTTCCACACCAACAGCAGGAGTTGCCACACAAACGATGCGGTACCGCGTGCGTAGCGGTAGACTTTATGCCTGCAGAAGCGTACAAGGTGTAAATTCTCGTACACGATTGCGAAATGTACGAAAACGTCGTCCCTCCCCACTACTGTCTAGCGTTCACCTACAACACACCGCAAGGGAGCACGACGAAGGGGAAAAAGACGGTCAGGACGGGAGGCCCGACGTTTCAACACCACTTTGAATCGAAGCACAGATGGGGGGAGGTTTTGATCGGCGTGAGCCTCGGTTTGGCATCCTGCCTCCACTTCATCTCCACTGATGGGCAAACCAGGGTCAAAGAGACCGGCGAAGGCGTCCGGGATGTGGACTGGGGCCAAAAGTTTTCTGTCGAGGTCACACTTCCCCGCAGAAGCATCTACATCATGAGCGGAGATAGTCGCCATCTGTGGCGCCATGGCATTAAACTGCTTGACGAAGCGGAACACGACGCCCCGGTGTGGAACAAAGCATGTGTACGTCGTTCGCAGACTCTACGTGCGTTCAAGCCGTACAGCAATTCCGTTTTGCGCGCGCGTTTGGGGGAAGCGCAGAGCGAGGCGGAAAAACAAAAGTGGAAAGCGAGAATCGCCGCGCAGGATAAATTCAAAACTCGGTACGACGGGTCCGTTTACTTGGACCAAGATGCGGCTGATTCCTGGCGCCAGGTAATTCAGACCAACCCCGTTCTGAAGAGCAGGTTCTCACAGCAAGCGTTGGGGTTCTTCGGAGGGTCGGGACAGACGCTCGGCGCCGGGCCCGCGGCGGTCGCGCACGAGGGCGGCGGCGGCGGTGGCGGTGACGGCGGTGCGCCGTATCTACCCAACACTGCATACGATGAAGGTGATGCCATTGAGCGCGCGGAAGCGGCAAGTCTCGCCGACTTAGCCCCGGGCGGGTCGCAAGTTGCGGGTAAAAAGCGCGACGCGCGTGGAAAACAAAAAGGAGAAAGCAATCTAGCGGATGACGCCGAACAAACGCGCCGAGCGCGTCTTGCCCGTTTTGGGGTAGAGGAACAAGGGTCGCAGCAGAAGCCTGTAGAGAACGGGGGAGTGGGAGGAGAGTCGCAGGAGAATCCCAGAGTGCTGTGGGCGTGTTTTGAAATGAAAATGTCTGTGTTAAACTGTACGTCCTAAACGCCGTTTACTTTTTAGGAGGTGATTTCGCCCCCTCCACGAGCGCCGCGAATGGGTCGTTGTCCACAGCGCTCGAAGGCGACGGTCGAGACGCGCCGTTCATAGCCGCAGATCCGGAACCCGAAACGCCTCCCGCGTTGAACAACGTATTGCTCCGTATCCCGCTCCCCGGCGGCGTGGACGGAATGGCGCCGAACCCGGACCCTCCAGGGGAAGGCACGGCGAAGGGGTTTGCCGCGGGGTTGGGATTAGGGGTTGCGTTGGTAGGCGCGGCGAACGGGTCGGACACGCTCATGAACGGATTACTGCTTCCAGAGGCCGCCGCAGGTTGTTGCGCTCGCGGTGCGAACGGGTCATTCGCGAACGGGTCGTTCACAGCGGAAGGTTGAACAGCCGCTGGCATGAACGGGTTGCACGGGGGCGTCCCAGGCGGGTTGGGTTGGTTGGCCTGGATCGGGGGAAGGCCCCCTTGTGTTTGTGCGAAGGGGTTCCCGGTACCTGACGCCGTGAAAGGATCAACCACCGGTGCCTTCCCCTTCCCTTGTACGAGCGGTTCGCTAGGTGTCAACAGCTCCACTAACGACGCGTCTAGAGTCGCGGATTGCGACGATGATCCAGCAGCGGCAACACTAGCAGATGCATCAAACAAATCCACCAAATCCATCCCGCTTTCCTTTTCGATTTTCAGCTTCGCCGCCTCCTCCGCGAGCGACGCGGCGAGCGCAGCTCGCATTTCGGGCTCAGCGCTCGCCGCCGCGTTAATGGCGTCTCGCCTGTCTTGGACGTCACTCAACTCGTCGTTCAACGCCAAGGCGGCCATTAAAAGCGACTCATCAGTCGCTTCACTCAGCAGCGCCACGACCCTGGGGCGCATCTGCCTGCACTGCTCCGCCAAGTGCTTGACGTTCTCCGCTTTCACCGCGCCAGGGTCGTTCTCCACGTCAATCGCGGCTAGCGCCGCTCTGAGACTCGCAACAGTCTCACTCGCCACCGCGAGATCGCTTTTCAGCTTCGCAACCGCTTCGGGTGAGGAGAGATCCGCGTCCGCGACGGAGGCGTGCGTGGACGCGTTTCGGGCGCGATTAGCGGCTTCCTCAGCGCTTAATCTCTGAGCGGCTAGCAAATCGCGCGCGTGCCCTTGGTCATCCGCGGGAAAGCCAATCACGTGGGTCGGGCCTCCTCCGTGATACGATCCTTTGTCCAGGGTGTCGTACCCCCTGGGCGCGCTCCTCGGGGGCGAACCCACTCTTTGTGAACTGCTTCTTCCGGGAAAAAAGCTCTCCTGGGGCGGAGGCGGGCCAAAGTTTAACGGCATCCCGTCTGCTCGGCGAATCACCCCAATATTGCCTCCAAAATCAATCGCGCCGTCGCCTCGGCGCGTGGACGGCGGTGAGCCAATCACGGCGTTTTCGTGACTATCAGCCCTTTCCATGGCATCCGCCTCTGCTTCCGCTTCCACGACCGCCTGGCGAATCGCTGCCGCGTCCGCGGGATCCATCTTCTCCAAGTTGGCGCCGATGATCTCAGCGGTTGTTAATCGAGGCGTGTACAGCGGCTGCGCAGCGGCGGCGGAGACGATGGGCGACGCGCTTTGAGATGCGTCGGCTAGTGATGTGTTATGGGTGCCTCCTGGTGACCCGATATGACCAACCCCGTCATCCAATTGCTCAGGTGGAAACCTAACCCCCCGACTCCTCACATGATCATACACCTCCTGAAGGTGCGGGTGTCGAATCTGCTGCGCCCACTCTCTGATTAGCACCAGCGTTTTGTCGCGCACTTCCATCGCGGTTCCAGGACTACTGGTGACGAGCTTGGCCATTTCGTGCGGCACGTCCTTCGCAATGACCATGAGGTGGAAGTTCTGGCCGCAGTTCTTCATGCACATCTCCAGGGCGAGTAGTGCGAGCATTTGGCGTCCGGGGTCGGATTTTTTCAGCAGCTTTAATTTTATCGCCTTGACCGCATCCTTTCCGTGCGCCACGAAGTTCGAGTTCACAAGGTCGCACATATCGACGTTCACGCCCCAATCGGGTTCGCCGTTCAAATGGGCGCTGGTGGCCTGTTTGAGGGGGGGAGGTAAAGAGAGAGGATCAGGTAAGGTGTCAGTACATGAGATTCTTAGATGATCACGTGAAATAATAAAACTCGCTTTCGATTGCCAAAAAAGGCGTGTTGAATCTGCCTCGAGGCGCGTCGGGTCGGGTCGTCCCGGTAGACTTGAGGTGTATCATATGCGTATCGTACCTTTTCCGCTAGGATGTACGCGGGATTCCCGCTTTTATCGTTGAAGAAGCCCATTTTGAACAGCGAGGAAGGCCTCCGAGACGCGACTCGCGGTGATGACTGTGCGAACACAGGCGATTGTGTTTGCGACACAACCGGGGGGTCTCGTTCGGCTTGTGGACGTTCGCGGTTACCGACGCCGCGTGCGCGGAGCCGGTGGTGGCGCCCGAACGAGATGGCCGAGGGACTGGGAAGGGTGCGCAGTGCGGTCGGTGCCCCCAAGACTGCCAGATCGCGACCGCGCGTCCCTTCACAAAATACGACGTCACCTCTGCAGAAAGTCGGTCGCGCCAAAATTTTGTTCAGCAAATCGGAAGGCCGAAGGGAATAGTTCTGCAGTTCTGGTTTTAGTGCTATACTTGTAGATGAGTCTATTGAGTACGTCAGTAGTATGACTCGCCGCTCGCGTCAAATTCACATGGGCGCCACTTTCGGCGACTTCGGCGACTTATTCGTTCCCGCCGAGGGGAACAGAGTGTCCGACACCACCTCCCCCACCGGCAACGCCGCGCGCAGGCCCGCCTCGTCGGTGGACGTGGTCCAGCACAGCACGCTCAACTCCCCTGGCTTGGACGCGAACGGAATCGCGCAGTCGAACGCGACGCCAGCCGGGTCCTTCACCGGCAAGTGCATCTCCAGTCTGCAGTTGGGAACCTGCACCAAGTCCCCCGCAAACGAGCTCCAATTCGTGACCATCCCTACACTGGCGCTGTCTTTCCCGCAGAACCACTTCCCGCACGACGGAAGCGGCTTGCGCGTCGTCCTGTACGGCCGCGTCTTCAACATCTTGCGGATGTTCCCCGGCGCGCCGAACACCTCATCGTCCAGCACGAGCGCGGTGACGTAGTTCCCGGCGCTGCCGCTCTTGATGCCGTCGATGCGATCGCGGCAGTCCAGACCCATGAGCCCGATGCGCGACCCGCAAGCGTTGAAAAACGCGCTCGTCACCACGTCGTTGGCGCTGACGTACTCTAAACCGCTCGCTTTCGCACCCGCGCTTTTCGCCTCCGCCAGGCGCGCGGCGTCGAGCTTGAACGCCACGCACTTCGCCTTCTTCCCAATCCCGAACAGAGAGGGGAGCATGCTGCACAGGAACATGCATCCCGCGTCCGTGGAGTCGATCCAACGCAACGCGTCCCTGCCGCACGCGTCGCGCATGTCTTCGGGAAACGCGTCTCGCCGGTTCGCTTCGAGCGCGGCCACCTTCGCGCCCGGGCTGAGCATCTTCAGGATCTCGTAGTACGTGCGCCCGTCCCCGACGCTGTGCGAGAGGGAGAATGTGAGGGAGAACGTCGTGTTCGTCGAGCGCGCGAGTTGAAGCATCGCCACGGGCGCGTCGGGTTTGTTCACCAGCGCCGTCCCCATCGGGACGACGCGCTTTTTCGCGTACAACGCCTTGCACAGCTTCGGGTACGGGACGCCGAGACTCAATTCGCCTGATGCGTCCTCGGCTTGGTCCGACGCGAAGACGGCGTCAACGTGCGCCTCGGTCGGCGCAACCGGGTGCCTCAAGACGAGCTTAACTTTCGAGGTCTTGTCTCGCACCAGGCGCCCCACCAGCCACGGGTTCGCGTGCGCCACCTTGTCGAACTGCGCGCGGAGCGCCTGAGAAGCCGCGACGATGTCTCCCGAGAAAAAGGTGATGGTGGCAATTCCCGTCTCGTACAGCAAGCCCCCTGCCTCGTCGCGCATCAGCTCGACGTCGTTCGTGTCGGGGGACGCCATCACGGTGTCGACGCGCGAGGCTCGCAAGGGGCGTGGCGAGGGCGAAACGGGGTGCGGGGGCGGTGTGGTGCGGGGGTTTGACCGAGGTGTTGAACTCTTTTGCCGGCAGCCAGAAACGCATAACGGGAAAAAAACGGACCAGCCCTAAATTCGGCGTGAGATTGGGTCAGTTGCGTTGATTTCCAGTGGTCAACGCTTGCGTTTTTCCATCCCTCCACAACGCGGGCGCCGCGATGGAGGCGTCTGGATTTATGCGGGTGGTGAAGGCTTTCAACCCTGTGTCAGCAAACGCGCTTCGCACGGAGGTCCTCTCTGAGCTGAAACGACAACCGTGGTGGTGGTCCACGCCCCTTCGTGCGTTGTTCGCATCTGAAAAAGTCGCCGCCGCCTCTGGTGATGCTTCGTCTGAGGGCGACTCGACGTCGTTGTTCCAGGAGGCGAACATCCGCTCGTCGTTCCGCCGGCGGCTGTTAGTCCTCCCAGTTGATGACCCTGAAAACCCTTCGCGGAACACCCCCCTGGGCGGTTTGTGCCGCGAGGCGATACGCGCGGTGGTCACCGCGCACACCGTCTCATGCGTTCGCCCGGATGGCACATCGTTGCTCTCCCCAGATGCACGATTAGTGGAGCTCACCGCGGTCGTGGCGCTCCCTGGTGCGTTCGCACAGGACCCGCACGCTGATATAATCGACGAGGACGAGGACGAGGACGAGGATGAATTGAGCAGCTGGGGGGAAGATGCGGAGTCGTACCCGGAAGACAGTTACCTAGGGATCGTGCCACAGGAAAAGGAAGACTCAAAGTCACGAGAAACTTCCTCCAAGCACGCGAGCGTCGACCCAAGTTCTTCTCCCCTGACGTCTCCCAAGAACCCGCTCCCAACGCTCCTCACTAGCTGGGTGAGTTTACAGCCAGTGGGCACGCACGGAGGCGCTACGGTTATTTTCCCCGGGACGCACAACAGAGGCGCCGGGTTAACGCGGATGGCGCCGAAAGCGGTGCGGGCGTACCGCGGCAGCGACTTGAGCGAAGAGGACGAGCGGTTCATACAGCTCATGCACGGCGACGCGGTGGACGCGGCGAACGAGGGGTACGCCATGGCGGCGCTTGAGCTGACTGACGTTGAGGCAGAGGATGGGAAAAGGGCACGAAGGGAAGCAGCGCGACGGGAACGGTGGTGGCGTCGGTTGAGGTTGGACGCGGCTGGGGCTGCGGGGGGTGATAATATTTCTGTTAACAAAGACAGCGTCGATAGAGTGCTTAGGGATGCTGAACGACGCGAACGCGATGGAGCAGAGAGCAGTAGCAATGAGAATATCGGTGAGGAGGATAGCGACCGTACTACAGGTGACGATTCTACCCGTGACGGTTCAAATGCAAAAGGTGCGATGACTTCCGGTCGTTCGCGCACAAAGTTCGAAACCGAAGCCGCGACATCGGAGGAACGGGACCCGCCTCCGTTGTTGATGACGAATGAAAATCCTGGAGATTTAGTGGTGATGGACACGAAAGTGTGGCACTTTGGCGGGGCTAACAGGTCGTTCGTACCGCGGATATTGTTGAACGTTACGTTTCAAGAGCCTTCGTTAAGACCGGTTACTCAAAACCGGAAGCGCGAAGACGTTTTGACAAAAAGTGGATGGGTCGCCGATAGTTCGTTCGATTTCGATTCCGAAGATGCCTCAACTACCAGTGGTTCAAAACAAAACCTCAACGAAGTGCGTCGTATTGACGGGTTTACGTACCACATCCACGGGAGTATTCTGGGTAAATACGCAGTGCAGGATTTTATGCCGGGAGGGGCGATGTATTAGACTAGCTAGGATTCAATTCAACGGGCAGCCGTTCTTTATCGATCAGTTTAGCAACTCGAGATGACCCCTAGCTCTCGCCCATATGAGCGTATGCACCTTCCACGGGCACCCGTTCGCGCGCGCCCACTTCAGCATCTCGAGGTGCCCGCCTATCGCCGCCCATGTACAGGTCCCCCCGTCCCATGGACAGCCATTCGTGTGCGCACACTGCAGGACCTCGAGTTGCCCGCCCGCCGCCGCCGCCCCACAAGTCTCCTCGTTCCACGGTATGTCGTTCTCGCGCAACACTTTCAATTCTTCGAGATGTCCACCCCTCGATGCTGCCTCATAGAGGCGTTCTTGACGCAACAGGTGACCTCGCCGTTGCCGGCGCTGCACCGCGCTTAAACATTCAAGCTCTACGGCTTTCCGTTCCTCAAGCTCCTCAAACTCAAGCCCCGTCGCCACCACCGCGTCCAGCATCGCGCGGCTCACCGCTGTGAGCCTTGCGAGGTCTGCGGGATCGTCAAAGTACTCAGATCTGAGTATGTGGGCCACGACGAGGTGGTTAGGAAGGCCGGGGATGGCACCGTCCGCGTAAGCGTCGCGGAGCTCGCGCTCTCTATTTGTCGCGCGAGTTTCCACACCGATCGTCGCGTTGGAAGACATGGTGGAGGGTGGAGTGTGCGGGTCGTTGTGATGATTTGTTTCTTTTTTTCGAGCGGTACACCATCCGAGACTTTTTGAGGTCGAAATAAATTAGGGTAAATAACACCCTCTCACGGCGATTCCTCTTCGCTTTTCCCCCTCCTTTGCCTGTGCCTCCGGGCCACTGCTGAGGGTACCGCAGGAGGAGTGGTCATTAAATACCGCCGCAGCACCTCTTCCTCGTCATCCGTGAGTTTCTCGCCCCGGTCGCTCTTGGCGTAAATCAAATTCATGGTCGGCGTGTCACCTGATTTACGCACACCACTAACAACGTTCGCCACGGGACTCCCAAAGCCACCTAGACTGGTGGTAGTAGCAGTTGTATTTTCCTTCCCTGCACCCGTACTACCAAAACCTCCTCGTTCCGCTTTCTCAAGCATCTCAAGTCGCTCTTTTGAAACGATCTTTCCATCCCGCAGTGCGCTCACGGCGTCCACCGTGGATTGAGAATTCGGCGTTAATTTTTCGCCCCGCGCCGCCTTCGCCATCGCCCGTCGCACCGGGTTCTTCTCGATATCGGATTTGAATGAACTATCTGAAGGTAGCGAAGGTACACTTGACGCGTTACTCAAAGGAGTCAAAACGCATCCATTACCGTTGCCTGATATATTCAACAAAGAACTCCGCCCGGTGCTCGGCGTGTTGTCGTCCGTCATGGCGGGGAAGCGGAACAAATTGTTTCCATCATCGCCGCACCCGGTTGGTGTTTTCGGGTCGTACGGAGACACCGCGGATGGGAAGGAGAACTGTTGCGTTGTGGAGTCTTTGTTCTCGTAATTGGCGCGTCGAGCACGCGCGCGTCTTCGTTTATCTTGTACCTCCATCGCGGTCTGCAGTGCGCCTTTTTCACTAAGGGTCAAGATCTTACCCGCCACCGCTTTCGCCACCACCGCGGCCAAAGTGGGGGAGAACGCGGGTGATGAGAAGTCATCAGCCGTAGATGTTTCGTTGGTCTCACCGTCCAGGGATGACCGTCCCTCGTCTTGCAAAGAGAGCGCCGCGACAACTGACCTTCTCTCCGCGGGAGTCAACGGCGACGCGAACCCACCAGCCGCATCATCGGCAGGCCCGAGAGTCAGCGCGGCGAAACCGGCGTTCACCGCGAAATCGCCCGTGCCAAACGGGGACACAGAGCCTAGCATCGCTTCACGATGCACGACAAACACACGACCTCGTCTGCTTGTCGCCTTTCGTGACGTTCCCGGTGAGATCACACGCACCGACGAAACTTAGCGCCCGCGTGTGTGCCGAACGAACGCGCGTGTCTCGGAACGATACAATCGCGATGGACGTAACGCCAAACGGTCGAAATATTGCCGAATTTTTTTCCCAATCCTTATCACAGAAACAATCTGACGAAAGCCCGCACACCACCTCGCGCCCCTCCACACGCGATGGCGCCTCCCCGCATCCGCGGCGGCGGCCGCGGAGGAAGGGGCCGGGGCGGGTACAAAGGTCGGATGGGCAAGAAGTTCAAGAAGAACAAGGACGGGAGTGGAAAACCCAAGCGGGGAAAAACGGGATTTGGGATGTGGGGCGTGGGTGCGATTTTTTTAGGGATGCTAGGCTTTGCAGGTTTCATCGCGAAACGAGAGAATGACGCGAGGAATACAAGGGACAACACGTTACGAGCACGGCTGCAGAGACACCCAATAGAGTTCTCGGAGCACGCATCTTGTCGTATGGACTGCAGGCACGTCAGTAAGGAGGAAGTGGAAGAGACTTTAAACGTAGGAAAAGAATCTCAGCGACACTCCACGCCGGGCGCCCGGCCGTGTCCGCGGTGGGCGCTTGAAAACGGACGCGTACGGGCGGTTTGGGCGGAGTGCAGAGACTACACGAAACTCGTCACGGTGATTGACACCGTGACGGACCACCCGTGTGGGACGTGCTGATGGTGAGTATTGGTCTGGTCTACGGGTCTATCTAAATTGTAAAAAACCTATTGTTAATCACTACGTACCCTTAAAATCACCTATCACTCCCCCTTCACTACACACTCGTCCTTTTGAACAGCTCTGCGACGACTCGGGCGACTGTATTGACCCGGAGACGAACTCTCTCCCTGTCACTATCAGCAACTAAACCGCCAACCCGCCCCTCAAACTTGTCAGGGTGCCACCGCAACATCTCCACGCGAAGCGCGCCGCGATGCGAGGCTTTCAAATGCTCCGAAGAATCCACACCTAAAAGCACTCTCAAAACCTCATCCGCGGAAATTTCCTTACCATCACCCATGGGCCAAGGCACGTCTTCAAACGTAAGCGTCTCGCCCCGGTCCGCCATCGCACCTAATTGACCCCATGCGGCTCGGTACGTTTTAGTATCCAGACTAAATACTCTATAAGCCGGCGTCTCGATGCGCGCGCTTTTCCCCGAACGACTCTTGCCAGAAGTGACTCGCGCGCGCCACGCCGTGTCTTTGCGCCGGAGGTCGTCCAGCACTCTCTGCGCTTCCGCGTCTCGTTTTTGGGTAGCAGAGGCCTGCACAAACGCAGAAGTAGACTGTTTGCCCATACCACCGCTCGAGGAATTCGCTTTATTATACGACCGGTACGCTTTTTCTTCGTCCTCGAAGTAGGTACGGGCGTCGAAACTTTCGAATTTGGACTTTCCGTCGTCCTCGGCGAAGGAATTGAAAAAGCTAGCGTACGACCCTTGGTGAGTTTGTTCCCCGGCATCCTCCATGCACGTCTCCGTACCTGTCTCTTCGAACAATGTGTCACCCCCAGCATCCGCTTCCGCCGATTTCAAAAGCTTTTCGCGCCACGCGGTGTCTTCCAAATCTCGCCGTCGCCGCGAGACGTCACCCAAGCCTTCGTACCCGTCCAACTCGTCGTTAGCTCGTCGTTTCCTTCGTTTTTCGGAGTACCCAAGTTGCTTTCGAGTGTGTTCTTCCACTGCTCTTTGTGCTATAGCATCAGGGGTGTCGCCGTTTTTGTCGAGTACGCCTTGACTGGTGAAGTACGCGCCGGCTTTTTTCAAGCGAGCAATCGAATCAGGACGCACTGCTGCCCATTTGGCTAATAGATGCCCAGGCGTCGCACCACTTGAATCAACCACCGTGACGTCAGCCCCGCGTTTTATGAGCCACTTTATTAACGAGTCATCGCCTGACGCGCATGCCAAGTGCATAGCAGTCCGCCCTGCTTCGTCTGGGGGACCTTTAGATGAGGATACACGGGACTCGATGTCCAAAGTTGGACACTTTTTGTGCCGCTTCTTCGCTTTTCGAAGATCGCCCTGTCGGACAGCTCGCAGAAACCGACGCGTCGCTCTTCGTGTCTTGTCCTCCGAGGAAGAGGAGGAGGAGGAGGAGGACATCGCGATGCCAAACTCGCGGGGTTTCGACGCCAAACCCCGAGCCGCCGCCGCGTGCTCCCCAGAATGGCGCGACCGAAATTTTTCGTTCGCACCTTCCAACGAAAACGGACAACGAAATGGGTGCCTGCCCTACTCGGTATCCCACTTCTGATCGCGCGCGCTCCATGGCGTCCGCGCGCGCGGCGTTCGCGCGGCTTTCATGTGTGCCCCGCGAGTGTCTCTCTTGGTGGGTACCTTCCCGTGGTCGCGCGTCCGCGGCGGAAGACGGCGCGCACTTGGACGTTCTTCGAAGAGCCGGCGCGAATCCCCCACCCCATCTTACCGAGTTGATCCAAGTGCTAACCGCAACCGGCGGTGTCCCACTCGATCCAAGCGACCGGCACAGCGTGCACCCCCTGGTGCTCCCCCTGGCGAGGTTTGAGGAGGCGACGAAGGAAGCGACATCAACGTCAACGTCCACAGTTGGCCTTCTCGTCCGACCAACGGATGTACGACAGGGCAGCGATCTTTTCGTGGTGCGATCCGGCCCTGGTGGAATAAAACTTTTATCCCCGAGCGCCGCGCTGCACGTCCAAGCCGCGCTTGTGGAAGAAGACTTTTTGATAGCTCAAGGTGAGTTTGAAACCAGCAATGAAACTGTTCAAAGCACCAACCGACCTGTTCTACACGCCGCTGGCGTTTTAGGAACCACCTCCAAGTGCGTTCCCGGGACGTTCGCGTCGATGCAAAACAATTCCCCGAAGCGACGAAAAGAGGTTTTTCTGCAAGCCACGTTCGGCGCGGTGTTTCCCGACGTGTGTGAAGCGTTAATAAATCATCATGAGTTTGTTAAAAAAGACAGCTTATCCGCGCTAGTCACCAGTGAGTGGTGCACCAACCAACCCACGTTCCGCGGCTGGGGCTTCGCGCACTTGAAAAATGCAATGATGCTGAAGAAATACGGACGCAACGATGAAGCGAGAGACGCAGCACGAGTCGCGCTGGCGTGCGCCCCGTGGTGGACGCTGGGTACCGAACAAAACTTACCTATGACGCTGGCGGAAATCGCCGGGCTTCGTGACCAAATATTGTTAAATGAATGGGGCGCTTCTTCGTTCCGGGACATGCTGGACACCGGGGGGGAGGCGCACAAGCAGGCTGCGGAGGCGATGGGGGCGATGCGCGATGTTGGAATTGATTCAGCAAAGGAAAAAGAAGCCGACGTTACCCAATTCTGGTCAAACGAATTTGAGAAAAAAGCCGCGGCGGCGATGGACGCCGTGGCGCTTCAAGCAGCCGCGGACAAAGCACGGAGCATGCCCATGTCGTGGGACGCAGTACGGCCGGAACTGGGGGAGTTATACGAGCAAGGGGGGCTGCCGGGGTTCAGCGAGTTCGTCAAAGGGAAGTAGGTGGAGTTATTTAATGTCATGTAGAAAAGCACGATGCTTTTATTTCCAATATCAATACACTCTCGCAATCACCGTCGTCTCCCAACTAGTACCTCCGCGTTCCGTTCCCCACCGGCGCCGGTAACTTACCCACTATGAACCCCGCGATGCCCGCGTACACAGCTGGGGACAGGCCTTTGTGTTTTGACATCTCGCTGTCGATGTTCTTCGCGAATCGCTTCGACGCATTCGCGACGCCCGCCGCGACTCCCGGGACAATCGCAAACGTCTTGAGCATATTCATAACAACCCCATCGCTCGCGTCTTTGCACAGCAGGTCCATAAACTCGGTGAACTCATCAAGCGTCAAAACGCCGTTGCCGTCGGTGTCGACTTTCTTGAACAGCTCTAAAATCTCATCTCGGGTGGGGGGGTACACGTGACCGCCGGCTCGGTGTGCCGCGTTCAAGCGATCGAAAACCAGCAGAACTGCGACGTGAAGCTCGGTTTTGTCAACCGTGCCGCTCGCGTCGTGGTCCACCTCATTGAACGCCTGCTCGCACTTGGACGCAAACCGTTTCGTACCACTCACTTGGCCGTTCAGCTTGCGGTGCAGCCAGGAGAGGCCAAGCATCGTGGGGGTTGAGTGCGGGACGATAGGTGCTCCTTGGACTGAATCGAATAGACTCAGATTCGGTGACGATATTTTGAGATTTTTTCTTTTGGCAACCGAAAGACGAGCACGTGAATTTCGGTCAACCGATCTGAGGCTCATTGGCGGTCGCGCAGAGGGCTTGGAGGGCGCACTCTGGAGGGCTTCGCGCAGAGGCCTTCAACATGTCCGGCTGGGTAATGACCCCGCAAGCGCTGAGAAGGGTGTGTCAAGACAACGACGGGTACGCGCACGCCCCCGAGCTGAATGATGTGCTGCATCTGCACGGAAAAGGCATAGGGGAGGTTGAAAATCTCGAGCCGTACACGGGTTTGAAAACGCTGTACCTGGAGAGCAACTCAATCGACGTTCTGGATGGGCTTGTGCACTTGAGCCTGTTACGGTGCTTGTACATGGCCAAGAACGCGTTGAGTGATGTGCATGGTGTTTCACGGTTGACCGCGTTGGTCACCCTTGACATTAGCGAAAATCACGTCGATTCGCTGGAAGGCTTACGAGGGCATCCCACAATCACAACGCTGCTCGCGTCAGGGAACAGGCTACTAGACATGGCCGGTATCGACGCGCTCAGTGAGTGTCCGCAACTCACATCCCTGGACCTGACGGATAACAAAATAGACGACCCGGAAGTAATTAACTTTCTAACTGGTAATAGTATTGACAGTGCGAACAGCAAGAGCATTAGTGATGGAACAACCGAGGAAACTCCAAAGCTTCACAATCAATTGAAGCTGTTAAAGTTCAGAGGCAACCCGGTGGTTTCTGAAACGCCGAGTTACAGGAAACTACTCACCGCAAACATAAAAAACCTGAACTATCTGGACGACTCGCCTGTGTTCCCGAAAGACAGGAGGTTGGCGGAGGCGTGGGCTGTTGGTGGCGTCGAAGCCGAGCGGGCGGAGCGGACGAAGATTTTCGAAGACGAAAGAGTAGCTCGAGAATTGAGCGCCCAGAAATTCAACGCGATGGTCACCGCCGCAAAGCTCGAGGCGGAACGAAAACGATTGAATGGCGAGCAACCGGTTTCAAACCTGTACCGTTTCATGTCAACGGAAGCGGCGCGTGAAGCGAAACTCATGCTGGAGGACAACGTCCCGGAGTGGCGCATCGAAGAGATGCGGGCGCAGGAAAGCTTCCCGTGGCAAGTGGAAGAACGGGAGAGGAAAGAAAAAGAAGAAAGAGATATCAGAGAAAAGGAACTTGAAGAGACACGACGCTTGAAGGAAGAAGTAACGGCGTTGCGTGTGGAATCCGTATGGAACTCGGAACGATTGATAACAGAAGTAATGCTTCAGGAGGTTCTCAAAATAGTGGAGGAGGTGGTGAGCGAAGAGGTTGTTATGGTCGGGACCGATTCGATGCTGGACACTTCCACAGAAAATAAAAACGTTCCAGTAGCGCAACCGATGAACGACGACGGGCCGACGCCTGGCATTTTTATAGCACAAATTGTTGCGAGTGATGAGAATGACTTGAAAGTGTATGACCCGGAGGCGTTCGCGTTAGAATTGGAGCTCGCGACCGCGCCTGGTGCGTACTCGGATAAGAGAACGGCGTCGCGAAAAAAGGAACTGGAGAGGCACGCGTTGGCGACGAGCGCGGCGGGCGCCGGGGCAGGCGGGTGGGCTCCTGGTGTTGAGCGAGTCACGAACGTCAAGCGGTCACCCGTGGTGTACGGCACCGACAAGTTCAACGACCTTTGGTCGCAGGCCAAGGCGCTGGGGGAGGTGCAGGAAGCGGAAGAATTAGGAGGGTTGAGGGTTGAATCAGGCGATGAAAACGAAGACTTGGACGCCGTTGACGTTGATGTTGACTCTGACTTTTCATCGAGTTCAAACTCCATGGACCTGGACTCAGATCCTTTCGAGCGGCACTCGGTGGTGACTAATTTGTAGTATCAAATGATTCGTATTACTTAGTAGCCCCTTCTATTCCCCCGCGGCTCCAAACTTCCCAACAAGTTCCAGCTCCGCGATGGTCTCAGCGCTGGACAACAGGTACTTCACCGGCCGTCGACGTCGAACCTTCGCGGTTTCTTTGTTTTGCTGTTGAAGCGAAGCCATGCGCGCGAGGTACGCGACCTTCTCCACGGCTTCCCCAGCGCCGCCGCAACCCCCGCCGCCCCTCAAACCGCGAATAACGGCAACCCCGGTGGACTCGGCGAGTTCCTTGAGCCGAACAGCGGTTAAGCGGGCGTCCGTAGCAGTCGGAGTCGCGGTGGTCAAAGTAGTAGTAGGAGTGACAGCATCAGACTCGGGCGCTTTGGGAGATAAATGCATCGCACTAGAGTTAATAACCCCGGCGCAATCCCGGGCGATGGCATTCCCTCCGCCAAGCGTGCTTCTCGGTTCGCCAATCAAATCCTTGCCGCCTCTTTGTTCGGCTCGCGTGCCGTCAAAAGCACCATCGTCGTCGGCGTCTCCCGCGCCTGTGAACCCGGAGGGACAGGCGTACCCATACGGCTCTCTGGCTGGTCCAGACGCGCCCACCGCGGACGGACAGCGCAAAGTATCCGCCGCGGAGAAACAATCCGCCAGGTGAGCTAAAGTGGTCATCTCATCCATTGCTCGTTGCCACCCATCACCCGGCGCATCAATATCATCCGCGTCGTCATCGGAATCCGACGCGTCTAACAACTCCTTGTCGTCGCTGGAGTCGTCGGGATCATCCATCCTTGGTTCTTCTGATGCGTCCACGTCCATCGTGGTGTTGGCGCTGGAATCAACTGGTGGTACCTGTTCAACCTCAATGTCTTGTTTCTCAACAGAACCCTCCGCATCCGCTTCAACCGTCTCCGCGTCGCTCGCGTCGCCATCATCGTTCGGTTTCAACTCCTCTTCCGTTGTGACCGGCGTCAACCCCAACGAGCCTTTCCCTTCCTTAGTCGTGCCCGCTAACAGCACGAATTTCTCCTCCGCGTTTTTAAACTTGCGCACCTTCTTGGCTTCCTCCGCCGCGACGATCGCGGCTAACGAGCGACGCATCGCGCCTTGTTCCGCCGCCGCATTCGCTTTCGCGTCGCGACGCTTAACGACGCGCTCGCTCTTCAAAACGTGTTGTCGCGCTCTCACAGGCATGGACGCCTCCGACGCAACCAACGCGGAACCTTCCGTGGACGCAACCAGAGAAGCGACACACGCACCTAGACTCACAGAGATTGTCGCGCCACACGGTTTGTGTGTCACAGAAGCTGCGGGTGAACTATTTGAAAAGGAAAGGAAGTGCGCCGCGTGCAGCGCCCGGCGCAAATCACCGCCCCCAGCTTGCTTCACGCTTTCATCGCTAGCATCCGGCGCCGCCGCCGTTGCAACCGCACCGGGAGACACCAACGCCCCCTCTACGGACGACACAAGCGATGCGTAGGCCGCGACATCCGCTGCTGAAGGCGCGTTGAATTTAACTCGAGCTAGGGGAAGCCCCGCGGCGCTGACCCCGGCGACAGTCTCAGTCACGCTTCCGATCAGCCCCGGAAGCGTGGGGAGGTTACTCGTCAAAACAATAGGGCGCTTCGACGTGCGAATCAGCGTCGCGAGCGCAGCCATGAACCCGCGGTCCTCGCCGCGTAACACGTCAACCTCCTCGAAAAGAATCAACGTGTTCTTTTGAGAGGAGGTTTTGGAGGACTCTTTGTCTTTGGAGGAGTCCTTGTCATCCTGTGAAATATCACTATCGCTCTTTCGTTTTTTCGAACCTGATTTCGGCTTCACTCCGAAGGCGCCAAACAAACCGCCGACGCCTTTCGGTTTGTTGGGGTTAATAGATCCAGACCCAGGTTCAGAGCCCCCACCCCCCAACCTTCTGCTCTGCGTGGCTTCCCCGAACTGGTTTAAAATATCGGCGCCGCTTCGTTTCCTCGACGCGTTTACTTCCAACACCGTGAACCCCAGCTCCTTCGCAGCGGCGTACACAGTGGCGGTCTTTCCTGATCCGGACAGCCCACAGCACAACACTCCTACCGCGGGGACATCTTTTTTATCAATCAAAGGCACGTAGCGAGTGCCTGTAACGTCACCTTCTGTGTCGTCATCATCATCTTCCGGGTCCCAGTCCTCATCAGAGGAGTCGCGCTTTTGTTTCTTCTTAGGCGGTTTTTTTGTTTTTTTCGCGGCTTTCGACCCACCCGGTTTATCACCCGCACCCCCCCCCACGACTTCGCTTTTGATTTGCGTTTGCCAATGTGCGAGCCAGTCCCTTATGTGTGCCGCGGCGTTCGAGTCGCCGACGCAGTCTGCGGTGGCGTTGGGTCGGTACGCGTCCACCCACAGGTCGCTGGAGCGTGTCGCGGGGCTGACAAAGTTATTCGCTTCATCGGAAGGCTCTTTCCACCCCCCCCGAACTCGAATCTCACCGAGCTGCCTTCGTAACTCGCCCCTGGTCGACGCGAGCGCGCCGGAAACCACCGCGGCAGCGTTCCACCTACCTTTGCTCGCCAAAACGAACTTGGCCGTGTCAGTCAGCATCGCGTCTTCCATTTCCTTGCGAGATTCATCGGTGTCCATTTTCTTTGAGTCGGTCGTGTCACGGACGTTCGTAGCATTCATCTCAGTCTCACTTACCTCTGTCGTCCCACCCCCAAACTCCAAGCCCAAACACAGCCTCGTGGAGTTGGAGTTCGATGTCGACGTCAGCGTCAATCCAAACGCTGCACGCGGCGGCCCCATGCGTGTCACAAGTCCAACACGAGCGAACCGCTCTTGTTCCGTCGAGTCCGTCGCGCGGCAAACGTGCAAAGGACACATGGCTTTTTCAATTGGCGCCGGCTTGGGTTCAAAGTACGCCCCTTGAAAAAATGAGGAAGATGAACCGCCTTTCATTTCTTTCAAAGCAGCTGTCTTCTCCTTCTGCATCGCGAAGAAGTGGTGCGGCTTGCGGCCGGCTGAAAGCTCCTTGTCGACCTTCTTGACGCTCTCGATTTCAGACTTTAAAAAAGCGGTGGCGTCGGCGCACGATTGCTCTTTTCGCTTCTGTTCGTCCTCTTTTTGTCTCTCTTCTTCGGCTTTTTCTTTTTCTTTTTGGAAAGTCTCCGCCTCAACCGACGCGCGCTTGCGTTCTTCAGAAGTCATGAAGAACGGGTTTTTAGGGCCGGAAGATGGCTGTTTCGTCACATCTGCGACAGCTTCAGAAGTACCATCAGTAGCCTCACCCGCCTTCGCCAATTCCTTTTCTTTATTCACCAACAACTCAACCTTGGCGATGGCGTCAGCTTGCGCCGCGGCTTCCGTTTTCGCGGCAGCCTCTGTTTGTGCTGCGGCTTTGGCGTGTTGTGCCGCGTGTTCCTTCGCCGCCGTATCAGCAGCCGCTTTCGTAGCCTTCGCAGCCTTCTCTGCCGCAGCTCTCTCAGCCTTCGCTGCTTTCTCCGCCTTCGCAGCAGCCTTCTTCGCCGCCGCTTTCGCGATCGCTTCCGCGTTGGCAGCCTTCTCCAAATTCGCCTTCTCAACCGCCGCGCGCTCTGCTAATGCTTTGTCCGCCGCTGCCTTCTCCGCCACGGCTTTCTTTTTCGCGGCGGCCAGGAGAAGGGGGTGCGTGTGCTTGGCTTGTTGTGCGGACACAAGAGGGGCTGAGGAGGGTATATCCGATGGGTGATGTTCCCCTTCAGCGCGCTTTGAATGCTTCGCATCCGACGACGCTTCCGCAGCCTGCGCGCTTCGCCTTCGTTTGTCTTCGTCTTGTTTGGACGCCTTGACCGCGGCGGCGAAGTTTTCAGCTTCAGTCTGCGCTGATGTGGAGGGCGAGTGCCCATCCGCGCCGTCGCTTTCGTCAGAGCCCTTGTCACCACCAACACCATCATCACCACCGCCGAAGAACGACGCGATCCCAGGCCCAGGCGTCGTCTTCTTCTTCCCGCTGTTCGACGTAAGGGGTTTTCCCTTTGGACCAAGCGATTGGACTTTCACAGCGGGGGTCGATGCGCGTTTGCCCAGCACATCCGCGAGCGACGCGGTGGGTGGCGGATGCGCTGCGGCATCCAGCGCAGCCTTCGTCGCAGCCGCGGCTGTCACCACGGTAGCGTCATCGTCGGGCTGAGACCGGGGTTCGGGAAGAGGCAGGTCGGGGGTCCCACCGTCACCTTCCTCGGTGCCCACAACGGGATCTGACTTTTTCGCTTGCACCGTACCTACGGTCTTCATGTGGTCACCCGTCTCCGGCGTCGCCGCCGACGCCTCCATCGTGCCGCCGCGTATCCAAGCCCCCTCGGATTCGCGAGCCCACCCGCCTCGTCGCCAAACGCCGCGGAACTCTCCGCGCGCCTCGGTCTGCCCCTAGCAACTCGACTCCTCAAATTCAAATACTGGCTGTTGTTGCGAAAAGTGCCCACAACCTGGAATCTCGGAGTCGGGTCATGACATCTGATTGCGTCACTTTCCGAGACGAAACTCGACACTCTGCCCCGCGCTTTGATGGCTGCCCTGGCCGCCACCTCCTGTTTCCTGCGCAACACACGTGTGCAACGATCCACGTTGAAGCGCGCCATGTCTGCTTCGAGAAACGCTACGACCGTTTCCGCGTCCGGCACCGCGTACGTCCCAGGAGGCCCCATCGAAAATGCGACCGTCGTCGTGACGGGCGGCAATCGAGGCATAGGGCTGGAGTTCGTGAAGCAGATTCTCGCGAAGCACCCGGGAAATGCGGTGGTGGCGGCGTGCAGGGACCCTGAAGGCGCTGATGAATTAATGGACCTCCAACTTGAGATAGGCCCGGATCGGTTAGCAGTGACATCGTTGGATGTTTCCGATGAGAATTCAATCGGCCACTGGGCTTCCAACTTAGAGTCAGTAGAATTAGTCCAAGGTAACGGCGGGTCAATCGACGTGGTGATCAACAACGCCGGTACCACGGGCACGGACGGGTACTCGAAATGGGAATTGGAGGACATGACCTCCGATGAAATGATACACGTGTTCAAAATCAACACCGTGGGGCCGATGTTAGTCGTGCAGCAGCTGCTGAAAAATAAATTGATTGGAGTCGGCGGCGGCGATGGTAAAAAAGGACGTCCGACGTTGCTGGGGAACGTCACTAGTAAGGTTGGGAGCGTGGAGGATAATGGCTCTGGGAAGGGCTACGCGTATCGAGCATCAAAAGCCGCTTTAAACATAATCAACAAAAGCATGTCCATCGATTTGCTGGATCGGCAGGTTCAATCGATCTTGTTGCACCCTGGGTGGGTGCGGACGCGGATGACGGAAGGTCGCGGGTTAGTGGACGCGGACGAATCAGCGGGCGGGTTAATAAAAGCCATGGAAAGTGAATACGGCGAAGTCAACGGCCGGTGGTACGACTACAAAGGGGACGAGATTCCGTGGTGAGAGAAGAAGAGAAAGTAATGAAATCTAGTGGTTTCTTTTTAAATCTACCTATTTCACTGCCATCGTTTCCATCGCAGCTGACACGTCTGCGACATCTTTTTCCCCTCGCCTGCTGCACGCGCTTTTGCTGTGACCCGTGTCGCCGCACTGCCAGCAGTACGCACGTCCCCCTGAAGTCGCCAAGTTAACCGCGTCCCCGAAATCGCCGCGCTCCAGCAACGTAAGGGTTAAAGCTGTTAAGTTTTGCTGAGAGCCGTCGCTGTCTTTTCCATTCGAGTTCCTTTCCTGAGTAATCAACTCTAGCGGCGCGACTGCTCTACTCACCACGGGCGCGAACGCCTCAGTTCCCACGGTGCACGCCCCCGACAGCGCGACGATATCTTTTACAGAAACGTCTGGACCTGGCGACACCAGAACCACCGCAATTACCCTCGTTGATGCACGAAGCGCCAACGTAGCTCTATGCCCTAGCCCTGAAGTCGATGCCATCGGAACGGGGAGCACCACAACAAGCGGTCCGTCCCCAACGCCCGCCCTCGGAAGAACGTCGTCAAACGCACGAAGGGCTTGTGTTACCTCTTTTTCGGATTTTTCAATCTTTACTTCCCCTTGTGCTTGTATGTCCTCCTTCACCTGCTCCTTCACCTCCACCACCTCGAAGCCTTTCTGCCGCAGCCCTGTGAGCCCGTCTGTGGTGAGCTCGACGGTTGACACGCTTCGGCCGCGGTACAGTGGCGACGCGAGTATTATTTTGTCCGCCAACGACCTCGCGACTGTTTCCACTTCTCCACAAACTGAATCATCCACAGCGCAAACCACGGCGCCTCGCCCAATAGCCGTGAGCCACTTGGGAAGACGGTTCTCCGTAGTAGCTTGTCTTTCTTGACTTAATGACTCCATCTCATCCTTCTCTCGAAGCAACTCCTTCTCCCGCGCAATTCGCGCACAGTTCTCGCGTAATATACGACCGACCCGTCGCATCGCCGTCGCCGTCGCGACACGTTCCACTTCGCTTCGTGTATTCCACGGCGTTATTTTCGCTCGTAAATTTGCCATTGCCGCGGGGGTCCCGGTTCGCTTGCCCTGCTTCAACCGCGCATTTTCCTTTGAAAGCGCTTTCGCGCGTGCTTTCACCTCCGCATCGGCTTCTTTGTATCCAGGGCACGCGTAACGGAGGGGCTCAAACCCAGGGCCCGTGACCTTAACGGCTTTGCGAACTGTTGTTTTCGTTTGTGAAGAGTCATTTTTTTTTTCAATAATTTCTTCGTCCTCGACTTCGAACCAAACCCCCTCGCCCGGCACCAGGCAATCGACACCGGTTAAATCCTTTTTATACACTTGGATTTCGCCTTGTTTCGCTGCTTGTGAAGAGTCAATACCCTCATTTCGTATCCCTGTAACGCCTTCAACTATGATCCCTCCACACCCGTCGACCGGGCGCCACCAAGCGACTCTGCCCGCCAATATTTTGTTTTTTGTTTTTTCTGTCAATTGCGGCATCGTTTTCCCATTCACGCAAACGTCAAACGCCCCGACGTATACTTCACCGACTAAATACCCTGCATACCCTTCCGTTTCGTGTCGGTTGTTCGCCACAGCCCATGCGCTGTCTCGGGGAGGGTTACGCTGACCTATCACCGGTTTCAGTTGGTGGTACAACTTCGCGGTGTGATGCCGGGATCGGGAGATGGTTTCAGTAGTTTCGGGTTCTTCGGTTTCGGTTTCTCGATCCTCGATACCGCCGCCGACGCGCCACTCGTCGTAGAACCGCCCCTCTCCCGCGTGGACTTTAGTGAGGTTTTCCCACATCACGGTATGCGGTCGCAGCTCGAAGTACGGGCCGTGATCACCCAGCAAAACGCGCGTGTACCCACGCGAGAGCATTACTTTCGTCCTGGCACACGAAATCTCCACGTCCGAGTCCCCAACGCCGCCAAAGGCAACACCGAGGTGTCTGCGCACAGCCCGGAGGTCCCTTCTCCGGTTCCATAGACCGGAAGTTAGGAGTTCATCACCCGGCTGCTCCCGCACAACATTACTGGCCATGGAGCACGCGCATGCACGACTGGGAACCACGCCTCTGATCGGACCATTTTTCCGGAAGAAAAGCTTTCGTAAGGACGAAACTTTGACGTTTTGTTTCTCTAGTGGACTCATATTTCAATATATCAATTATTCAACTCTCAACTCAATAAATGTAGCTATGTCATACCCGTCCCTTGCCTCTATTTGTCTTCAAACACGGTGGCGTGCGTGTCGGTTCCGCACATGAACAGCGGGTTCTCCACGGTCATCACGCGCTTTTCCTCCGCGCACTGCGTCCGCACGGTTCGGTTCAGCGAAAACATCCGCGTGTGCGTGATTTGGTCGTAGTAGCTTAATTCGTTCAGTTTTCGTTCAGAGAGGCGCTTTTCCAACGTCCCGTCCGCAACGTTGCCGATGTACAAGTCAGCCGCGTCCGCTTCTTTCGTAGCGATGTTGAAGCCCCACTCGCTCGTGAAGCTCGGCACGCACGAGGTGTACCCCCACACTTTGGGGAAGACTTGTTTCAAGGTGTTGTGAATAGGGGTGAACACGAGGTGGCAGTCCCTGACGGAGGCGCACCCGGATTGTGTCACCAATATACCACCAGGTGCCAGCTTTTCCTTGCACATGCTGTAGAAACTCGTGGTGTACAGCTGGTAGCAAGGCCCCCCGTCCAGCGGATCAGAAAGGTCGCAAATAATGACGTCGATCGATCCATCGGGACAAACTTCCAACCCAGCCTTGGCGTCGCCGATAATTAAGTT
>TARA_B110000977_G_scaffold32531_1_pt1 | contig 38919 bp, 32 predicted proteins | sample TARA_B110000977 | Tara Oceans TARA_B110000977 (sample SAMEA4397798) | marine metagenome | biome: Polar Biome; feature: [SRF] surface water layer (ENVO:00010504); material: water (ENVO:00002006), including particulate matter (ENVO:01000060) such as... | depth 5 m | reverse complement strand
GAGCCCATCTGGCGGGATGAACTGGTATTCGTCTGTTCACGGGAACATAACCTGGCCGTAAGAAAAAATGTCACGATTAATGAGCTCGCTGAATATTCAGCCATCCTGCCAGACATGACGACATTTACGGGCAGAATCGTCAAAGGGATGTTTAAGGATCATGATCTAAGACTAGAGACAAGCATGTCCACCAACTACCTGGAAACCATTAAGATGTTAATCGGCGTCGGACTCGGCTGGAGTGTGTTACCAAAGACGATGGTGGGTGATGATGTTGTGGTGCTTGATATTGATATCGACATTGATCTTGCCCGCACACTTGGCGTGATCCACCACGTCAACAGGACCTTATCCAACGCAGGCAAAGCCTTTATTGACCTTCTACGAGGCGCGTCCGATTACTCGCGCTAACCGCGCTCTTCGAGCGCCTGCTATTCGAATGGCGCTCGCCTAAACAGCTTTCCCTTAAATGGAGCGTTCACTTAAATGGAGAGGGTACCTGTACATCCGCATTCTGGCCGCGATGCCGAAGCAGATGATCCATGAGTACTATCGCGAGCATCGCTTCTGCGATAGGTGTTGCCCGAACGCCGACACACGGATCGTGCCTGCCTTTAGTCACAATCTCAGTTTCACGGCCTTCTTTATCCACCGTTCTTGATGCCGTGGTTATGCTGGAAGTAGGCTTTAGTGCAATGCTCGCGACAATATCCTGCCCGGTTGAGATTCCACCCAGAATCCCGCCCGCATGATTAGATAGAAAACCATCACTGGTCATCTCATCGCGGTGCTCGGTACCACGTTCAGTAACCACTGAAAAACCCCGGCCAATCTCCACGCCCTTAACGGCGTTAATGCTCATCAACGAACCGGCAACCTCGGCATCCAGCTTATCGAACACTGGCTCTCCCAGGCCCGGGATCATGCCAGACGCTACGACGGTTATTTTCGCACCAATACTATCGCCGTCACGTCGCAACTGCTCTATTAACGCCTCCATCTCAGAAACTTTACTGACATCGGGGCAGAAAAACGGATTGTTACCGACTTCGTCCCAGTCAATTATTTCGGATGTGATGTCACCCATTTGAGCCAGATAGCCACGCACAACAATGCCATGGCGCTCCTGCAGGTATTTTTTAGCGATAGCACCCGCCGCGACTCGCATCGCAGTCTCTCTGGCAGACGACCTGCCGCCACCGCGGTAGTCTCTAAAACCATACTTTTGCTGGTACGAAAAATCCGCGTGAGCCGGTCTAAATTTGTCTTTGATCTCGGAATAGTCTCTGGACCGCTGGTCCTCGTTCTCAATCAAGAGCCCAATTGATGTCCCCGTTGTAACGCCTTCAAATACCCCGGAGAGAATTCGAACTTTATCGCCTTCCTTTCGCTGGGTTGCAAACTTACTGGTACCAGGTTTTCTACGGTCAAGGTCTAGCTGTATGTCAGCTTCGTCAAGAACCAGTCCAGGTGGACACCCGTCTACCACACAGCCAAGTGCTGGACCATGACTTTCGCCGAAGGTCGTGACCTTAAACATTTCACCAATACTACTGCCGGGCATGACTAACTCCTGATGTCGAACGACACTATATGCACGTTCGACGCTGGGTTTTAACGATGTTTACAGCGGGGGCGCGAATACCGAAAACCACGACCAAGGACCTTGCTCGCTGTTTTCGCCAACGCTTCCCTAACTTGAAATAAGCGAAAGGAATTCCATTCGTGTGATCTGGTTATCCCGGAAACTTCCCAGCATAACTGAAGTTTTCATCTTTGAGTTTTGCTTTTCAACACCACGCATCATCATGCACATGTGCTGGGCCTCGATGATAACGCCAACCCCGGAGGCTTCCGTCACCTCTTGGATCGCATCGGCAATCTGCTTGGTAAGGTTCTCCTGAATCTGTAGTCTCCGAGCGTACATGTCAACAATTCTGGCGACTTTAGATAGCCCCAGAACTTTTCCGGTTGGCACGTAAGCGACGTGGCACTTCCCGATAAATGGCAGCATATGATGCTCACACATCGAGTAAAGCTCGATATCCTGAACCAGGATCATCTCGCTGGTCTCTGAGTCGAACAACGCGTTGTTCACCACCTGTTCCAACGTTTCACTGTAGCCCCGGGTCAGAAAGCTCATTGCTTTTGCTGCTCGAGCCGGTGTGTCCAGCAAGCCACCGCGAAGCGGGTCCTCGCCAATCATTTCCAAAATGGAGCGGTACTCTTCTTCCATGTGTTTTCTACGTTTCCCAAGTCAAAGCCAACAGGATGGAGACGATACGGGATTGCCAGACGTTCTTCAAACTTAGCCCACCCTAACTTAGCGCGTTCTAACCTAAAAAAAAGTCAAATCGCCAGCACCTCCTGGATCACGTCCGGCGGTGTATCCTCCGGCAGGCCAACAATATCCGTCATACCACCAAACCTGTTCGTGAGGGCCCCAACCAGTTCATCATGACGACCGACTGCGGCAAAAAGATGCACAACATCGTCAGAAATCTCTTTGGTCATCTCGTCCCACTGCCCTTTCTTGGACATTTCATTCAGTTTTAAACCAAGATCCTGAAGGCCATGCACCTCGAACACCGGCCAGTAAGATGGTGTTGAACCATAGAAACCGATGCGCATCCGCACCCACTCAAACAGTTTCTGTACGGCTTCATCATCCGCTCCCGTCGCCACAAACCCGCCACCTGATATTTCAAACTGTTCGCGGCTTCTTCCCGCCTGCTCAAGCCCCTTTTCGAGTTTAGGCATCACCTTTTCCTGCAGGTACTTGCGGGTACAGAAACCATGAAGCATGACCCCATCACATTCTTCAGCTGCTACCTTCATCATTGCCGGACCAACGGCCGCGATCTGAATTTTTGGCAACGGCGTCCTCAGGGGCTCCGGTGTGAAGTTCGGCGTCATCAATGAAAACTGGTAATGTTCACCTTGGTAATCGAGCCTGGTGCCATTTTCCCAGCAATCCCAAATCGCCCTGACAGATTGAACATACTCCCTTATTCTTGGCGCCGGCGGACTCCATGGCACACTGAATCGCCTGACATTGTGACCTTTCACCTGACTGCCAAGGCCAAGGGTAAACCGCCCCTTAGACGCTGCCTGAATATCCCATGACAGCATCGCGGTGGACATGGGTGATCGGGCGAACGCAATGGAAACGCTGGTTCTTAAATTCAGAACCTTCGATTGCGTGGCTGCAATTGCCAGCGGCAGAAAGGCATCCTGCTTGTTCTCCTGCGCAGAAAGATCGGTAAACCCAAGTGTTTCAAGGTTCTCGCACAGACCACCGATATCATTCAGGTCGTGGCCCGATACTGAGGTTAGAATTCTCATGACGGTTCCTTCAATTTCCTATCCAGTTTGATCCAGCAGCATAGGTTCCAACAAGTGCCGATGATATGCCTCATCACCAAACTGATACTGGCACCATAACGCTCGACGCAGGTACAACTGAGCGTCACAATCATAAGTGAACCCGAACCCACCATGGAACTGGACCGCCCGGTCACCAGCAAAAGCAAAAGCTGCCGACCCATGAGCTTTCGCCATTCGAAGCGCCACCTCGGTCTCATCGGTGTTGCCTTCTGCCAACCGTGTCGCGGCATGATAGAGATGCGAGCGCATGGCTTCAAGATCAAGCAGTATCTTTACCGTTGGATGCTTAAGCGCCTGGTAACTACCAATGACCTTGTCGAACGCCTTTCTGGTATTCAGATACTCAACGATAGTATGAATCGAACCAACCAGGCCACCTGCGATCTCTGCCGAAAGAAGCAGAAGTGACGCAAACTCTATGGCCTGGAAATCACTTCCTTTCAACAATTGATCAAGCGGCACGGTTATCCCATCCAGGTCGAGTTGATAACTTCGCCGGGTCTCGTCGATCACCACTTCCCTGTGCAGATTGCCAGCGGGTATCTGTTCCCGCTTAACCAGCACCAACCTCGCCTGCGCTTCAACGTTAACTGACACAATACAAAAATCCGAGGTGTCTGCATCCGTAACAAAGCACTTGGTCCCGGAAAGCTCAAGCCTATCAGCCCGCTCCACAGCCTGTGCGCCTATTTCGTCCAGCAACCAACTACCGTTAGGTTCTGTCAGCGCCATAGATCCTATAGCGCCGGAAACAATCTTCGGCAACCATTCTTCTTTCTGGGTACGACTCCCCGAAGTAGCCAGACATTCACTGGCAATAATTGCACCGCTATAGGGACTACCCATCAGGTATCTGCCCATACTCTCGGCAACGGGCACCACGCACGATAAACCCAGGCCCAGACCACCAAACTCTTCAGCAACATTGATGCCCAACCAACCCAGTTCTGTTATCTCTTGCCAGGTTGCGGCATCAATCTGGTCTGCACCCAACCGAGCCCGCACAGTTTCAATAGGGGAATGTTTCCGACAAAACTCTGTCGCAGTATCAAGCAGCATTGCCTGTTCTTCGCTAAACGCTATCTGGTCACTCATTCATCAACCCCTAACTTTTCGGTAGGCCAAGCACCCGCTCGCCAACGATATTATGTTGAATTTCAGATGTTCCACCACCAATCGTGCCGCTAAAGGAATTGAAGTAGGAACGTTGCCACTTGCCACCGTCGATAGCTTCCTCGGACACGAAACGTGCCCCATTGGCTCCCTGAAGAGATACCGCTAATTGACACATTCTGCGTTTCAGTTCAGAGCCTCTTAGCTTTCCCGACATTGGAACCGCAGCCGGCCAATCAGTGGCAAGCGCAGGAATTCTTGCGCGGGCAGACATCAACTGGTTACCCCTTGACTCAGTCATTAGCTGAACCAACTGGCTGCGAATATGCGGATCTTCTATCGCCGGCTTGCCGTTTCTCATTGCCCGCCTCGATAGCTCAACAACATCGTTAATACTGAGCTCCATCGTGGCTATTCCACCGGCCTGGCCTCCCGTTGCTCCCCGCTCAAAGGTCAGCGTCACCATCGCTATGTTCCAGCCGTCACCCTCACTACCCATCAGACAGTCGGCGGGAATTCGCGCGTCGTCAAAATAAGTTTGGCAGAAACCATATTCACCCGTCAGTTTTTGAATGGGCTTCGGGTCTATTCCTTCAACCTGCATTGGCGCCAGAAAATAACTCAACCCGGCGTACTTATTAGCACCGCTGGATGAGGTTCTTGCGAGTAATATCATGTACTTTGCGTAGGTCCCTAAACTGGTCCATATCTTGGACCCATTGATCACGTAATCATCACCATCGCGGACTGCACGGCACTGCGAGTTGCCAAGGTCAGAACCCGCCTCTGGTTCAGAAAACCCCTGACACCAGATGTCTTCGGCACTAAGAATATTTTTAATATATTTTTGCTTATCTTCCTCTGTGCCCATCTTGAGGATCAGGGGACCAGCCCAGTTCAACCCTATGGTGTTTGGCATGAAGGGCAGGCGCTGGCTTGCCATCTCTTGTGTCGCTATATCCTGGAACACCTGGGGCATGCCCCTACCACCATATTCTTCAGGCCACGCCATGCCCAAATAGCCTGCCTCATAAACTTTCCGCTGCCAGTCCCTGAGGAACTCAAACTGCAAATCAGTACCGACTTCCATGAATGTCTCGGGAAGGAGAAACCCCGGGTCGGATGGTTTATTTTCATTGAACCAGGCAGAAACACCCTCGCGAAATTCATTCAGTTCAATATCTGTGGTATTCGTCATCAGGCTCTACCTGGTTGTCTTGTGATTTGGAGTGGTCAATCTAACACACTTGATTAACCCACTATGCGGGCCCCACCGGGATAGGTTTGATTTACCCGCACCACTGGTCGTAATACTTCAATTGATTTATTTGTGTTACTTTTGACCCTCGCCGCCATCTCTACATGCATGGAAAAACCACCAAAGGAAAAATGTAAATGCCTATCCTGGATTCGAAGATAGATACACGTTCTGAACAGTTTCAGCAGAACAGATCTGACATGATGAAAATGTTAGGCCTATTGGATGGTCTTCTGGAAGAAGCCTCGGAGGGTGGCGGCACCGAGGCCATTGCTCGGCTTCGTTCCCGGGACAAAATGCCGATCAGGGAAAGAATCTCACATGCTCTGGACAGGGACTCCCCTTTCCTGGAAATCAGCCCCCTAGCCGCATGGCGCTCTCCTTTCGCTATAGGCTCTGGTTTTGTTGTCGGTATTGGCGTCATCGAAAATGTCGAGTGCGTTATCTTAGGTCATGACCCATCTGTCAGAGCCGGCGCGTTTAACCAATTCAATTCAAAAAAACTAATGCGCGGGCTAGAGATAGCAAGGGTAAACCGGTTGCCCTATGTCCAGTTCGTCGAATCCGCCGGAGCAGACCTCAGAGGTGAGGCTGGCGAAGACCCCGAGGCCGCAATTCAACGAGAAGGAGGGCATTTTGCAGAAAGCGGCCGGTTATTTTACGAAATCACGGAACTGTCAAAGATGCGTATTCCCACCATTTCTGTGGTTTTTGGCGCATCAACCGCAGGAGGTGCTTATCAACCAGGCATGAGCGACTACAACATCTTCATTAAAAACCAATCCAAGGTGTTTCTGGGCGGTGTCGCGCTGACGAAAATGGCAACCGGAGAAGATGCCAATGAAGAGGACCTGGGTGGCGCGGACATGCACACCACTATCTCTGGTCTTGGTGACTATCTGGCCAGGGATGAAATGGACGCGGTCCGTATGTGCCGGGAAGTGATGGCACACTTGAATTGGAAAAAACTGGGACCGGAACCGAACCCTGATTTCGAAGAACCTGTCCACAGTTCAGAAGATATGCTTGGATTCGTGTCAGAGGACCTTCGATCGCCGTTTGATATCAGGGAGGTCATTAGCAGAATTACTGACGGTTCCTATTTTGAAGAATTCAAACCTTTGTATGGACCAACGCTGGTTTGTGGTTGGGCGACGATTCACGGCTACCCCGTCGGTATTCTTGGCAACAATGGTGCACTATTTTCTGAGTCCGCAGAAAAAGGCGCACAATTTATCCAACTGTGTAATCAGATAGACGTACCACTCGTCTTTCTGCACAACATCACCGGCTTTATTGTCGGTACAGATTTCGAGCAAGGAGGGATCACCAAAAACGGTTCAAAACTGATCAACGCTGTCGCCAATTCAACCGTCCCCCATGTCACCGTTATTTTAGCGTCCTCCTATGGGGCCGGTAACTATGGGATGAGCGGCCGGGCCTTCGGTACTCGATTCACCTATATCTGGCCATTGGCAAAAATTGCCGTGATGGGCCCAAAACAAATGGCCGGCGTCATGAGTATCATCCAAAGGGCTTCTGCCGAGCGCAGAGGCATTGAATTTGATGAAGAAGCCGATGCAGCACGTGCCGCTGTCGCGCAGCACTGGGCTGAAGAAGCGTCAAAAGGGCTCTATGCGACATCCCGGGTATCTGATGACGGGATGATCGACCCACGGGACACACGGGATATGATTGCGATGTCACTCTCGGCTGCATTTAACAACAAGGTAGAAGGGACTAAGGAGTTCGGCACATGGAGGATGTAATGACCGCGAATACAATGACCGCGAGCGTCAACAATATCAAACCAATCACAACACTCCTGGTTGCCAACCGCGGAGAAATCGCGCGCAGGATTATGCGCACCGCAAGAGAAATGGGCATCTCAACGGTCGCTATCTATGCAGACGGGGACGCAGAGGCGCCCTTTGTTACGGAGGCTGATTCCGCTATTGCACTGGGCGGTCGGACCTCCACAGAGACCTATCTTGATGTCTCAAAAGTGCTAGATGCCTGCAAGCGATCGGGCGCCGATGCGGTTCACCCGGGGTACGGGTTTCTATCCGAAAACGCAAGCTTCGCCCGCGCGATTATTGATGCCGGTGTTTCCTGGATTGGCCCAGCCCCTGAAGTTATTGCGGCAATGGGTGACAAACTTTCAGCCAAAAAACTCATGGAAGCGGCAGACGTCCCCACCCTTCCAGCGATCAAGATCACCCCGAAAACAGATCTCGCCAGCGCTGCTAATGAAATCGGCTACCCGGTCCTGGTTAAAGCGTCTGCCGGTGGCGGTGGCCGCGGAATGCGCGTTGTAGAGAAAGAAGTTGATCTCCAGGATTCCGTCGACAGCGCAAAGCGAGAAGCCGGGTCATCGTTTGGCGACGACACCGTCTTCCTAGAAAAATGGCTGGACTCATCGCGCCATGTTGAGATTCAAATCATCGGCGACAAGCACGGTAACCTCGTTCATTGTTTTGAACGTGAATGCTCTATTCAACGCCGCCACCAAAAAATCATCGAAGAAGCCCCCTCACCAGCTGTTTCCCCAGAAATCCGGAAAGCGATGTGTGACGCGGCGCTAAAAGCAGCCGCAAGCCTTGGCTATTCTTCAGCGGGGACGGTGGAGTTTTTGCTGTCCGGTTCCGCGTTCTATTTCCTGGAGGTCAATGCGAGACTCCAGGTTGAACATCCCATTACCGAAGAAATTATCGGCAAGGATCTCGTGCGGGAGCAAATTCGGATTGCTGAAGGCGAAACACTTTCGTTCAGCCAGGAAGAACTGCAGATTAATGGGCACGCCATCGAGGCAAGACTGTGTGCTGAAGACCCGAACAATGATTTTTTACCTTCTCCAGGCCCTGTGATTATCTGGCAACCATCAACCCAGGGGATCGCTCGGTTCGATTCAGGGGTAGAGTCAGGTAGCGTTATCGCTGTGGAATTCGACCCAATGATTGCCAAGGTTATTGTCCACGCACCCACTAGACGCGAGGCAGCCGCAAGGCTAGCCCGAATTCTGGAAACCACCCAGATCCAGGGACTCATCACCAACAGGGATTTTTTGGTGACAACCCTCCGACACAAGTCATTCCTGGCGGGTGATACCACCACCGATTTTATCGAACGAATCGATCCGGCACGCACCCGCGAAGTCACCAGCGAACATCTGACTGAGGCAGCCATTGCGATAGCCATAGAATCACAGGCACGCAATCACGCAACCAGAAAGGTTTTAAAAACCATACCCAGTGGTTGGAGAAATACCATCCTGCCCTTTGAAATGATGGATTTTCAGCATCTGAACAAAGATTGCCATGTCGAATACCGGTCTCGGCGCGATGGAAAATTCCGCTTCAGATCAGGTGATTCCACCGATGAGCTACTGGTAACCCCCTACGTCTGCGGCAATGGACGAGTGGATATTGATATCGATGGTAGGCGAGTTGGGTACGAAATTGAGCGGCAAGGCATGCAATGGTACGTGCATGGGCGCGCCCGTGACCTGCAAATCACGGAATTACCTCGTTACCCGGTCAGCGGTATCGATGAACTGGCGGGTGGACTTACAGCGCCCATGCCCGGCGCGGTGTTGGCAACAGAGGTGAATTCAGGCGACCAGGTATTGAAGGGGGATCTGCTGCTGATTCTTGAAGCCATGAAAATGGAACATCGAATTACAGCACCAATGGATGGCATTATAACGGCGCTACATGTGGCCACTGGTGACCAGGTCGAAAATGGTCAGCTTCTAGTGACTCTGAATCACGAAGACGAATAAAAGGAAACACTGATGGTAGGACAAGAAGCCACACGCTATGAAATCAAGGATGGCGCTGCATGGATCACACTAAACCGACCGGAAAATAGAAACGCGCTATCCGCTATTCTGGTCAATGAACTCTATGCTCACTTGATTGCCTCGAATGAAAAACCTGAGGTCAGATCTATCGTGATTACAGGAACTGGCCCGGCTTTTTGTGCTGGGGCTGACTTGAAAAGCCCCCCCGGCCAGCTTGTTGATGGCGCCCAGGGTGTCACCTATCCCGAGGTGTTGAACACTATCCTGGAGAGTCCAAAACCCGTGATCGCAGCGGTTAACGGTGCAGCATTTGCCGGCGGACTGGGATTGGTAGGCGCCGCAGATATCGTCGTGACAGTAGCCGATGTCCAATTCAGCTTCAGCGAGGTTCGAATTGGCGTTATTCCAGCCGTCATTTCTGTCGTCTGTATTCCGAAGCTTGGAACGCATCACGCAATGAAGCTTTTTCTAACAGGTGAGCGGTTTACTGGAGAACAGGCCGTCGGGATGGGATTTGCACACCGCGCTGTAACGGCTGAAGAATTGACGAGCGCTGTGCAGGAAGAGATCGATGCTATTAATCTGGGTGGACCGATTGCGGTCCAGGAGTGCAAGAAACTGGTTAGACGAGTCCGTGAACTTAGCATTCGGGATGGCTTTAATGAGACGGCCGACTGGAGCAAACGGTTGTTCCAGTCGGAAGAAGGCACCGAAGGTATGGCCGCCTTTAGGGAAAAACGTAAACCAAATTGGGTAAGGGACCAGTAAAGGAGAAAAAAGTGGCAAATAGTATTCGGATTGGAAACTGCAGCGGATTTTATGGCGACCGACTAGCCGCAGCAAAAGAAATGATCGATGGTGGCCCAATAGACGTACTCACCGGTGATTACCTGGCAGAACTCACGATGACTATCCTATATAACCAAATGCAATCTCGTGGCGAGAACATGGGTTATGTCGGCACGTTTCTTAAACAGGTTAAAGAGATTGCACAGGACTGCAAAGCCAAGAACATCAAGATCGTTACCAATGCCGGAGGCCTCAACCCTAAATCCATGGCGAATGAAATTGAGAAGATCCTCCAGGAACAAAACATTGAGATGAAAGTTGCCTGGATAGATGGTGACGATATCAAAGATGATATTGAGCGATTTCAAAAAGAAGGCGAGCCTTTTATTAACATGGATAGGGGTATTCCGCTATCTGAGTCGAGTAACAAGGTGGTCACTGCCAATACCTACTTGGGCGCCTGGGGAATTAAAGAAGCACTGGACCAGGGAGCTGATATTGTCGTTTGCCCCAGGGTCACTGATGCAGCCGTCGTCATTGGCCCTGCCGCGTGGAAGTTTAACTGGGCACGAAACGACTACGACGCACTAGCCGGCGCGCTAACCGCAGGGCACATTATTGAATGCGGCGCCCAGTGCTGCGGCGGTAACTATTCGTTCTTTGAAGAAGTCCCATCCTTCCGGGATATGGGATATCCCATCGCAGAGATCGAGGCTGACGGTAGTTTCACTGTCACTAAACATCCAGGTACTGGCGGGCTTGTCTCTGTCGGCACAATAACGGCACAGCTACTTTACGAAACCAAGACGCCCGCTTACTACAACCCGGACGTCATTGCCCATTTCGACACCATGAAGATCGAACAGACTGGTGAAGACAGGGTTTACGTTTCGGGTTGTCGCGGCAGCAGCCCGCCGTCTACTCACAAGGTTTGCGTTAATACTTTAGGTGTTTACAAACAAAGCATGGAGGTATTACTGACGGGACTAGACATCGAAAAGAAAGCCGACATCTACGTAGATCAAGTTTTTCACAACTTGGGTGGCAAAGAACAGTTCACAGATGTCGATATACATCTCATCCGCAGTGACAAAGAAAATCCTGCTACAAACGAGGAAGCCCACGCTGCGCTGCGCATCACGGTCACTTCTGAGGACCCATCAAAGCTTGGACGAATTTTTCAGGCAAAAGTTACAGAACTTGGTCTTGCTGCGATTCCAGGAAATACCGGTAGAGGCGCGGCGGGTTATAACGGCAGCCCCGTTATTGCCTACTGGCCCACGTTGATCGATAGCCAGAAAGTCACTGAACGGGTTCACATTAACGGTGACTTGATTGAGGTACTACCCACCCAAAGGCTTGGATTTGAAGATATCTACTACCAGGAAGTTCCCGTAAACGTCCGACCCGCTTCAGGCGGTGATACAATCGCCATTCCCTTTGGCAGGCTATTTGGCACCAGATCGGGAGACAAGGGCGGCGCTGCGAACTGCGGCGTGTGGGCAAGGACTGATGAAGCCTACAGCTTTCTGTACGAGTTCCTGACCGTAGAAATGTTTAAGGAACTGACACCGGACATGGCATCCTACAAAATTGAAAGATTCGAATTACCAAATCTTCGCGCGCTGAACTTCTACATTCATGACGTGTTGGGCGAAGGCGTTTCATCTAATAACCGGATCGACAAACAGGCCAAGTCCCTTTGTGAATACCTAAGGGCCAAGACCATTGAAGCACCAACCCTTCTTGTTGATCAAATCGCACGAGCAAATATAAATGAGTAAACATAAAAACGATATCTACGGCGACCTTGAGAAAGACCGTGAAAATGAAGGCGCGGAGCCGGCAATCCCTGCAGCGACCGTGGTACTTCTGCGTGAACATGAGGGCCAAAACCAGGTCCTGATGCTACACAAAACATCAAAGATTGCCTTTGGTGGAATGTGGGTGTTCCCCGGTGGAAAAATTGACGCAGCAGACTATACCGGCGGACTAAATGATAACGCTGCGGCGCGGGTTGCCGCGGCAAGAGAAACCGAAGAAGAAGCAGGTATCAGCATTCCTGCTGATAAATTCATCTGGTTTGCGCACTGGACCCCACCCGCCAGCACAGCCAGACGCTTCGCCACTTGGTTCTTTCTAACCAGCACTGACGATGATCACGAAATACAGGTTGATGGTGGAGAAATTCAGAACCATCAGTGGATCAGTCCATCAGATGCACTGCAGCAGCATGCCAAAGGCGAAATTGACCTGGCACCTCCTACCTGGGTATCTCTGTATCACCTGTCACGATTCGACACCATTGACCAGGCGCTCAACACGCTCAACGAGCAACCGCCCCGCTACTACCAGACCAGGGTCGTTAAAGACCAAGATGGTGCTAGAGTCGCGCTCTGGGACGGAGATGCCGGTTACCCCGAATGGGACGCGGCAACTGCAGGCGCACGGCATCGCCTTACCATGAGTAAAGCTGGGTTCGCGTTCGAACACGACGCAGTGCCTTACTAACGCTGAGCGGCCTGTGACCAGAAACATTCTGCTAATTACCACCGACCAGATGCGTTACGACGCCCTGGGCTGCAATGGCGGTCAGATTGCCAACACCAAAAATATTGACCAACTTTCAAGTGAAGGCATCAACTACCGCAGAGCGCACAACCAAAATGTCGTCTGCATGCCTGCAAGAGCGACAATTATGACCGGACAACACGTCCGTTCGCATGGGGTGCGTATGAACGGCATGTCCATGCCCGAAGAAAGACACACGATAGCTCACCATCTGAAAGAACATGGTTACAACACTGCACTGCTGGGTAAAGCACATTTTGAGCCATGGCTTGGTTCGCCAGAGGACTTTTTTGAAAACCGCATGGCAGCAGAAAACAGCACCGGACCGCACCGTGGCTTCGACCACATGGAACTCGCCAACCATTTCTTCGAAGGTCACAGCCACTACGACAAGTATATGGATGCCTACCCCGAGCAGAAAAAAGCCTTTTATCCGATGGTGACGAAAAAGGGTCAAAACACTGCAAGCAAAGGTGTCACGGGGGCCACGCAAGTCTGGCCAATGGATATTCCCCGTGATATTTATCACACGGAATGGGTCGCCAATAGAACAAAAAACTGGCTGGAAACGCAGTCAGAGGTTAAGCCATGGTTCTGCTGGATGAGCTTCCCAGACCCACATCATCCGTGGGACATTCCGGCAGCTGAGCTTCACAGAATTAACTGGAAGGATCTGCCACTGCCTCGTCTTTACAGCGAAAACCGATCACAACTTGAGTCATGGCTTGATGAAAAACCGGCGCACTGGCGGGGCTATTTCGAGGGCTCATTGTGGACCAACCTTGAGTCTCCAAGGGAGTTTATTCCAGCAAATATGACAGCTGACCAAGTTCGTGAAATCAATGCCATGACGCATATCGAAAACGAGCTTATCGATGAAGCCGTAGGCGACGTCATTAACTTTCTTCAATCAAAGCAGTGGCTGAAAAACACAGACATATTTTTTACGACCGACCACGGCGAATTGCAGGGAGACTTCGGTCTACTGTTCAAAGGGCCCTATCATGTCGATGCTCTGATGCGTCTTCCGTTTATCTGGAAGCCCGCAGAGGCGGCAAACATTCCCCCAGCAGAAGTGGTGAGTCCGGTTGGACATTTGGATTTGGCCAGTACCTTCTGCAAGATCGCCGGCATCAGTCCCCCTGATTACTGTGAAGGCAAACCATTACCGATGTCAGAGAATGAAGCCGTTCAGCAGGCGCGCGAGATAGTCCTTACGGAATGGGATTCAGAACATGGCCCTATCGACATGCATTTAAAGTCGATCTATCACCGAGATGGATTTCTTTGCACGGCCTATGAAAAGAGTCATTTGTATGACGGTACAGAGGGCGAATTGTACGACATGAACGAAGACCCGGACCAGCTAAGAAACCTTTGGGACGACCCAGGTTATGCGGTTCATCGAACCAACCTTACCGACCGTTTGTACGCTTCCCTGCCAGAAGAAACCACGGAAAAACTGCCACGCAAAGCACCCGTATAGCATCAGGCCTGTCGCCACCAGGCGACGCCTTTGTCATCTTCTTCCACCACCAGCATACGCCGCTCCTGCGCACAGTGAAGGTGCGCGATCGCCTCACCGGTGGCTGGAAAATAGCTCGAGTCAGTGATCTTACTTTTAAATAGCGCGGGAAAAACGTCCACTGCTCGCTTCGGCTCGGCACACAATTCATATAACTTCTCCAAGGCGACCTCGTGCCAGTCAATCAGTCCCGTCAATCGCTCGTGCACTCCCTCATAAAGGCTCTCATGTGCCGGGAGCACCAGTAAATCAGGCGGCAGAATCTCCCTGAACCTTGCACAGGAGTTAATGAAATCCCGAAGTGGGTTGGCGTTGGGTTCAGAGGGGTTGACACTCACATTAGGTGTGATCTTTGGCAGTAACTGATCGCCGCCAATAATTATTTTCAGTTCAGGGCAATAAAGACATACATGCTCGGGTGCATGACCATGCCCTATAACGGCCCGCCATTCACGCCCCCCAATATCCATGTACTGGCCATCTTGGATCCGCCTGTAACCGGCCGGCAGCGCTGAGATATTGGCGCCGAACTGGCCAAACCTTTCGCGGTAGCGGTTCAGACGAGCTTCGTCAAACCCTGCACGTCGATAAAACTTGATAGCATCTTCAGGTACGTCCGCTGGCCCATCTGCCGCCATGACCTTACACATATAGAAGTCGCTGCGAGACATCCAGAGCTCTACTTCTTTTTCGCGACAAATCCAACCTGCATTACCCGTATGGTCGGAATGCAGGTGCGTCGCGATGACTCGTTTTATTGGCTTACCATCAAGATGATGGTCAAATATAGATCGCCAGCATTCCTGCACATCATCGCGGTTAAGACCTGTATCCACGATGGTCCAGCCATCATAATCACGCACCAGCCATACATTGATATGATTGAGGCGACCCCACATGGGCATTCGAGCCCAGAGCACACCATCAGCGACTTCGGTCACAGCGCCATGATCTGGCAACTGATCTTCAAATCGATATGTCAGGGGATCGAACCCCCTCTTGGACATGTTATCGACCACCTACTACCTCGCCAACAAAAAGTGAGGCGTAACCTTATATGGTCAAGGCCTTCCTATAAAGCAACTAAGGGAAAAAGAATCTCGGCTAAGCGTTCCGGCGTTTACTGTTGCCAGCCCGCTGCGGCAGGAACACTACGATTGGGGCTTAACCAGCGAAATAGTTTCAATATGGGCATAAATCTTTCGAGTCGCTCGTTCACCAATATAAATGACCACGTAATCGCCTGCTTCGATTTGTTGGGGTATCGCTTTTTCAGAAACCAATGACTCTAAAGCAGATGGTTCAGCAATGGATGGTTCAGCAATGGATGGTTCAGAAGCAGATGCGGCAGGAACGGGGGCTTTAGACGTGGCTCGTTGGGCGATAAGGTAATGCTGATATTGCTCGGGTCCGTAGAGTATCGCCCGCTCAAAATGCTTGTTAGCCCAGTAACTGCTGCTGCCACAGGAGCGACCCCGACATTCGAAGAGAATGTTCGCAGACCCGACAAGCTGGGATTTAAAATGTTCAGCAACCTGTTTCGTCCTGCGAGCTTCCGGTAAATACCAGGTTGATGCCTCTTTCCTGCCAGGTACCAGAATAAACTTCTCTGGCTGAAGCTCGTGGTTGACCTTTTCAAGCGCTCCCAGTACCACCAGGTGGGCCGTCGACTCAGTTGTCTGCTGTTCCACCAATACCGAGGAAGGGAACACAACCATCGGCTCGACTGACAAAGCAGATTCCGACTCTGCCACCAGTGCGACAGAAAATAACAGTAAAAAGACTAGATAACGCATTTTAGTTCACAACATCCGAGACCAATTAGTGGGGCTTCTATGATAGCCAAATTAGCAGTCCCTATCGATTGGTCCTGCCCTGTCAGATAGTATACTAGCCGGCTAATAATCGGCTGGTGCATAATGACAAGACCTATACCGGCGTTATCAAAGCACTTTGCGATTGCCACCGCCGCTCTTTCAGGTGATTGCTCTGGCGTGATCGCTTCGCTGACCTCTTCCGGCCACGGCTCCCCCGCCGAGGTAATAGACACATTACCCGATATATTACCCGACTCCTTGTTCGACACCGGGCCCCCTGACGACTTAACCAATATATTACCCGACATGTTGCTGAGCATGGTATTGGACATAATCGCGGCGGTCTGCCGTGCGCGCAAATACGGGCTCACCATCATTTTTTGGACCTGCAGGTCCATTTCCAATAATCGACGGGCGACTGCCGATACCTGCGTTCGCCCGTACAAGGTCAAAGGCCGATCTGCATCAGTTTGCGCATTGAGCTCTGCTTCCCCATGTCGCATCAATAGTAGCTTCATTTAACCTCCAAGCTCACCGCCACCGCGACCCTAATGTTTAGGATCTGAACAAAATATTCGCAAAGGCCGTCAATTACCAGACGCTTTATCAGCCTTCGTCTTCACTCAAGACCTGGCTCAAGACTTGTTTCAAGACCTGTCTGAGGACCTGTCTGAGGACTTGTCTCAGGACCTGCTCAAGACTTGTCCGTTTCTAACCTTTTATTCGCCTTCAAAGCAGCCTAACCGATGCCCGAATTAGATGAACGGGACACCACGAAGTGCTTGTATAAAAGTGCCGATACAAAATGCGGCGAAGCCAAGGCTTACGCTGGTCAGACACACCTGCGCGCTCAGATGACCGATGCGATTGCGTTGCCTCAGCCACACTAATAAAGCGCCGACACAGGGAATGACCTGCATTGCGTGGATACCAAAAAAGTGAGCAACCCGCAGATCGCCACCGCTGCGCGACCAGTTCACCAACGGCAAACCGCCTGCGTCTGTTGTCTCGCCGCTGATCCAGTGCGCCTCGGCGCCTCCGAGGTAGAAGCCAAACCCTCCACCCAGAACAAAGGTGCCGATCAAGCCAATACCTACCGATAGCACCCAAATATCATTAGCACCACGGTTTCGCAGAATACTGCAGCCCATCCACAGACAAGTTGCCACCATTAGTGCAGCGCCCGCGCCCATTAATCCGTACATGACGCTGTAGAACGGTGAACTCACATTAAAGTGCGAGGGTTCACCCCGCGCGCCCTGAACCAGAATGTAGAGCATCTCCAGGAGCGCGCAAACAACGGGAACCCCGGTGAGCAGTTTACCGCGCAGCGTGTTGAAGTAGTTGGGCTGCATGAGGTTTGCGAACCAGCCAAGCGTTGCGAAGTACACGGCAATCGACAGCGCGAACTTGAAAGGTTTATCCCACACTGACACACCCTGGAAGTTTCGTTCATCGATCAACCCGGCAGCAAGACAAATAACAGTGAGTACCGTGTAGGCAATCGTCCAGTAATACCAGCTGGGGTGGCGCCTGCGCAGTTCGCCCAGTAAGTTTCGATTTTGGTCTGCCGAAATTATCGACGTAGGACTTGCAAGACTCAAGTATTGCCCCCCTGAAATATGGACCTATTTGCTGACATTGCACTAGCGGCGGTGCGTACCAGCAGGTACAACACAAGGCCAGCTGGCCCGGCCATAAAAGTCGCAAGCAGGCATGGAATTACCAGCAGATGATGCACGCCGCGTTTCCGCGCATCACTTACTTCCCAGCTGCCTACAAAAAGATCAAATGCCAGATAGTGCACCCAACCTCCAAGCAGCAAGGCATCAACGGTGAAAAGCGCTTTCACTTCGGCGAGCGAGCCAAAGCCACTGTTCTCCGGCGCCAGTCCCATCTTGCTGAGCATAAGGGTTATGTAGACCAGCCCAATGAGCGCGGGAATCACCAACCGGGCGATGACGTTTACCACAAGCGGGTAACGTGGCAACAGTATCAACCCTGCCCAGCCCGCCATCGCAAGGGCGCCGCATAGGGAAAAAATAGACTCAAGCGTCTCACTGGACTCGAACATGAATGGTCTCCTTATACTCGCCGAGAGTACTATTAAAATGAACTTGTCATTAACCAGTTTGAGCAGGCCATCGTTGTCCCATACTTCGCGCCGGCGTGTCGCATACTACCACCAAACATCACCATCACGACGTCAGCGGGCTTTCTAACAACGCTTGGATTAGATCATCTTTCGACTACCTTGCGCGAGCATCTGGCGAGCGTCTTTTTGGGTAAGGTCTCACACTGATCGACTGACTAGTTGATTAACGATGTGCCTCTGCTTATCGGCAATTGATACCATCGGCGCGCTGATCCGCGTTATTCTGCGCCCGCGCGTTAAGGCAAAATTTAGCCAACAAAATTCCTTAAACGGTTCCGGGAAACTGCCATTGATTGACGACCAAGCTGGCGCTCGACATCACTAATACACGAAAATACAAGTACACGAAATAACAAGTACACGAAATAACAAATACAAAAAACCTAGCACACGAAATAACTGGGGGACGAAATAACTGGTGGACGAGAGAGTTATTGCCCGAGGGCAATTCGGGATGGTGCCCGCCGAGGCGGCAGCCATCTTCGTGGTCGCAGAGTACTTGCAGAGTGGTTGCAGAGTGCTTGCAGAGTGCTTGCAGGATAATTGCAGGGTGCTGCACCGCGCCTGAGCGAGTTCATACGGCCGTGGTACGGCCAACGATAGATCGAAATCCCCGGAGAAGACGACCGTGACTCTCGAACAAATCCGGAGCTAATCCCCTAAACCACGGCAGAACAGTCACCACCCTAAGTGATGGACCACTGTTCAGCCGTGCTCTGGCATCGGTGACCGGGAACTTCCGCGAGTGTCAACTGGAACAATAAACAGCGCTTACCGGCCGGCGACAAATAAGCCTACGCCTACTTCGAAAGTTCCAGTAAAAGCTTGTTCAACCTTGTCACATAGGTCGCAGGTTCATCTAGCTGACTTCCCTCCGCCAATTGAGCCTGATCGTACAAGACCCTGGCAAGATCATTGAACCGATCACTGTCTGGTTCATCGTTCAACTTTTGAACCAAAGGATGATCCGGGTTCAACTCAAAGATACGCTTGTTCTCGGGAACAGCTTGTCCTGCTGATTCAAGTACTCGCCGCATCTGCATCCCCATGTCATCTTCACTGACGACAAGACAAGCCGGTGACTCTGTCAGACGGTGAGTCATTCGAACTTCTTCAACATTCTCTTCAAGGAGCTTAGCGATCTTTTCAACCAACCCCTTGAACTCTTTTTCAGTTTCTTCCTGGTGTTGTTTTTCCTCTGTGTCTTCCATATCACCCAGATCAAGTTCACCTTTAGCGACATCCTGAAATTGCTTACCGTCGAACTCCGCCAGGTGACTCACCAGCCACTCATCGATCCGGTCGTGAAGCAGAACAACTTCCAACCCTTTCTTCCTAAAAATCTCAAGGTGTGGACTATTGGCCGCCATATGGTAGTTCTCAGCTGCCACATAATAGACCTTGTCCTGCTCAGGCTTCATTCGTTCGATATAGGCTTTTAGCGACTGGTTCTGCGTTTTGCTGCCCGATTCGGTTGTCGCAAACCTTAGTAGCCCTGCTATTTTTTCGCGGTTACCAAAGTCCTCCGCAGGTCCTTCTTTTAACACCTGACCAAATTCATCCCAAAAAGCCTGATACTGTTCTTCGTCGTCCGCAAGCTTTGCAATCATGTCGAGCGAACGTTTGGTAAGTGCACTGCGCATTGAATCAATGGCGGGATCTTTTTGCAGAATTTCCCGAGACACATTCAGAGAAAGGTCGTTGGAATCTACTATTCCCCGAATGAACCTGAGGTAAAGTGGCAAAAACTGCTCAGCGTCATCCATGATAAAGACTCGCTGCACGTACAGCTTGACACCTCGAGGAGATTCGCGCTGATAAAGGTCAAACGAGGCCTTGGACGGGATGTATAACAGACTCGTGTAGTCTAGTTTCCCTTCCACCTTGTTGTGGCTCCACTTCAAGGGGTCCTGGAAATCATGCGAAACCAGCTTATAGAATTCCTTGTACTCGTCTTCTGAAACATCAGAGCGTGATCGAGTCCATAGCGCCTTTGCTGAGTTAACAACCTCGTCTTCCGGTTCTTTGTCTTCCTCAGTTGCCATTTGCTTCATGACAACCGGAACAGAGACATGATCAGCATACTTCTTGACAATGTTTCTAAGTCTCCAGCCATCGGCAAACTCAGCTTCTTCCGACTTGAGGTAAAGTGTCACAGAAGTACCCGCTTCTTCACGCTCTATCGTCTCTACTTCAAATTCAGCCTCACCTGCGGAGGTCCAGCGTACAGCCTCGTCCTTCGCCGCTTTCGCGGAGCGAGACTCAACGACAACTTTGTCTGCAACAATAAACGTAGAATAAAACCCGACACCAAACTGGCCGATAAGCTGCGAATCCTGCTTCTGGTCTCCTGTGAGCGAATCCAGGAACTGGGCCGTGCCAGACTTCGCGATCGTACCTAGGTGCGAGATTGCCTCGTCACGAGTCATACCAATGCCATTGTCCGTTATGGTCACGGTTTTGGCGTCTTCATCCACATCAATGCGAATGCGTAATTCTTCACTTACCGCGGCCAACTCACTATTCGACAATAACTCGAACCTGAGTTTGTCTATCGCGTCATTGGCATTGGAGACAAGCTCCCGTAGGAAAATCTCCTTATTGCTGTACAGGGAATGGATCATCAGCTGCATTAGCTGTTTGGCTTCTGACTGAAAACCCAGAGTTTCTTTTTGCGCAGTGGTCATTTAGGTGCCTTGTTTTTCCAAGCTAATTTATTTGGATCTAACACAGGAAGTGGGGTCAGCAGACTATTTTTTCAAGGGGCCAACGCACTAATACCGTGGAGATATATCTCGAGCCAGGTCCCACGCCTTGTCCATAAGCTAATCCAGACGAAGGTAGTCCTGTGCTGGTTTGCCTTTGAGCGCGTTCTTCCAGCTTCCATAAGTAGGATTAGTTAACTGAAACCAGTAATTCCCGAGCAGAAATTCGTGAGCAGAAACAAACCTGGCACGCTCTTCAACACTGGATTTTTTAATATTAGACGCAAGATCACCCAGATCATCGCCTATCAACATCATTATCCGATAACGCTCGGCAACGTATTGCCGTCTGGTCTGCTTTTCAGCGCTATCCCATTCGGGACGCTCGCCTCGAAGGATCAACAGGTCGACGGGCACCAGCGGCGGGAACCCTGCGCTAGCCAGGTTTTCAAGCGTATCTAGCTTTTGTGGACACGGTTGCTTAGGGGATAGCTCATTGCCCGCTTCACGCACAGAACATCTGCGATTGGTCATATAGATTACGGCGACCCCTTCAGCCTTGGCGCGCTCAACAAACGCTAATGCGCCAGGAACAGGCACGGCTGCCCTCTCGGCGACCCAATCGTCCCATGAGTCTGGTTCCCATTGTCCGCCATTTTTTATGAGCCGTGCCAGGAAGGCGCTGTTATCAAGAACCGTTTCATCGATATCCAGTACAACCGCTGGTATCAGGCCTGCAGCGGCCAGGCCCGGACATGACATCCCGGCAAGACAGCCGAAAGACTTCGCCTGGTCGATGTCTGCAGTCACACCCTGCTTATCCCTGAGCAGAGACAAACGAGATTCAGCGACATTAAACACCATCTCCGAGTTGCCCTGGTATTCAGCGGAAGTCTGGACCCACAAGGTGGCGTCCATGCTGTCATGCTGAGCATGACATCCTGACATAAAAACGAGACAGGTCAGCAGCATCAATACAGTTTTCATAGATTATTCGCCTAAAAAAAAGGCGACCATCGGCCGCCTTTTGATTGCCTAGCAAGGAATTACCAACCGGTGACTTCCTGGAGTGTCTTACCAATATCGGCAAGACTCTTCACGGTATGGACGCCGGCAGCCTGAAGGGCAGCAAATTTTTCATCTGCGGTCCCCTTTCCACCAGCAATAATTGCACCCGCATGCCCCATGCGCTTGCCAGGAGGAGCCGTAACACCAGCGATATAGCCGACGACGGGCTTGGATACATTAGATTTAATGAACTCGGCGGCCTCTTCTTCTGCGGTTCCTCCAATCTCACCGACCATGACAATCGCTTCAGTCTGCGGGTCATTTTCAAACATGCCAAGGATATCGATAAAGTTACTACCGGGTATGGGGTCACCACCGATTCCGACACAACTGCTTTGCCCGAACCCTAGATCGGTTGTTTGCTTAACCGCTTCATAAGTCAGCGTACCCGACCGAGAAACAATACCGACTTTACCCGGAAGGTGAATGTCGCCGGGCATGATGCCGATCTTGCATTCCCCCGGTGTAATAATACCCGGGCAGTTTGGCCCAATCAGGCGAACACCTTGCGCGTCCAGGCTTGCCTTAACAACAAGCATATCCAGCGTGGGAACCCCCTCAGTAATACAGACAATAAGCTTGATACCAGCAGCAGCCGCTTCGAGCATTCCGTCTTTCGCGAACGGCGCTGGGACATAGATTACAGATGCTTCCGCACCGGTTGCCTCGACAGCTTCTCGAACGGTATTGAATACCGGCAGACCCAGGTGTTCCTGGCCACCTTTACCCGGCGTAATACCGCCAACCATCTTTGTACCGTAGGCCATGGACTGCTCGGAATGAAGCGTTCCCTGGGACCCGGTAAAGCCCTGACAAATAACCTTCGTGGATTTATCAATCAAAATACTCATTACTCACCTCCCGCCGCTTTTACTGCCTGTTCAACTGCGTCAGTAAGACTCGTTGCTGCAATAATATCCACATCACTTTCAGCAAGGGTTTTGACACCCAACGCCGCGTTATTCCCTTCAAATCGGACGACCACTGGAACGGTGACGCCGACATCCTTGACAGCGCCAATGATTCCTTCGGCAATGATGTCGCACCGCACGATTCCGCCAAAGATATTAATCAGCACCGCTTTCACGCCTTCATCGGAAAGAATGATTTTAAAGGCTTCGCTGACTGCCTCCTTGGTCGCGCCGCCGCCAACATCAAGGAAGTTAGCGGGTTGTCCGCCGTGCAGTTTCACGAGGTCCATTGTTCCCATAGCCAAGCCTGCACCATTAACCATGCAGCCGATGTTACCTTCCAGGGCAACATAGTTGAGGTTAAACTCTGACGCTTGGTTCTCCCGTTCGTCTTCCTGGGAATGGTCTCGCATTTTGCCAATGCTTTTTTGTCTATAAAGCGCATTACCGTCTATGGACAGCTTTGCATCCAGACAGTGAATGTCGCCATCCGCAGTAACAACCAGCGGATTAATTTCGATCAGCGCGATGTCACACTCGTCAAATAACCTGGCAAGTCCCATAAAAACATTTGCGAACTGATTAATCTGCTTACCTTGAAGCCCAAGCTGGAAAGCAATATCCCGGCCCTGGTAGGGACTGGCTCCGGTCATTGGATCGATTGTTGCCCGTAGAATTTTTTCGGGTGTTTCCTCTGCAACTTTTTCAATTTCCACACCGCCTTCGGTTGAGGCCATGAACGTTACGCGTTGCGTAGAACGATCAATTACCGCACCAAGGTACAACTCCCGCTCGATGTCAGTGCAAGTTTCAACGTATATCTTGCTCACTGGCTGACCCTTCTCATCCGTTTGAAAAGTCACAAGATTGGTGCCGACGAGACGGTTCGCAAACTCTCTAATCTCGTCGTCCGAGCTGACCAGTTTAACTCCCCCGGCTTTTCCCCGACCACCGGCGTGGACCTGGGCTTTAATCACCCATTTATCACCGCCTATTTCTTTTGCTGCCGCAACAGCTTCCTCCGCCGTGTCTACGGCGATACCCTGAGAGACAGGCAATCCGTACTCAGCAAATAGCTGCTTGGCCTGATATTCATGAAGGTTCATACAATCTGATCCTGTTTAATTTAAAAAAATGTGTGAATTGTTCGATTAAACTCTATTTCTTTCGTTTTCGGTTCGCGATATGAATCGCGTGACCTGATACCGCAAGCGCGGCTTCATGCAAGCCCTCGGACAGCGTGGGGTGCGCAAACATTGTAAGCCCCAGATCTTCGGAACTGGCGCCAAATTCCATAGCGATCACCGCCTCAGCAATCATTTCCGACGCATGCGCACTAATAATATGCACGCCAAGAATCCTGTCAGTAGCTGAATCAGCGATCACTTTAACCAAACCGACCGTATCGTTATTCGCCATCGCTCTGCCACTGGCAGCCATGGGAAAAGTCCCTACCTGATAGGCTACGCCGGCTGCTTTAAGCTCTTGCTCAGTTTTCCCGACCCATGCGATTTCGGGGTATGTATAAACAACAGACGGCACGAGGTCGTAGTTCACAAGCGTTTTTTGCCCCGCAATTCTCTCCGCCACCATGATGCCCTCTTCCATGCCTTTGTGAGCAAGCATCGGGCCTCTGACCACGTCGCCCACAGCATACACACCCGGCGCCTGGGTCAGGCAAACATCACTGACGGGAATGAACCCCCGATCATCCAGAGAGACCCCACAATCCGGGGCTAACAGTCCGTCTGTGTAGGGACGTCGCCCCACCGCTACAATCAATTTGTCAAAGACTTCTTTCTTGTCACCTTCTGCGTCGGTAAAGGTCACCGTGACTTTCTTACCTTTTACTTCGGAGCCGGTGACCCGCGTACCGAGCCGAATATCCATGCCCTGCTTCTTAAATTGTTTAGCCGCCTCTCTGCCCACCTGCTTATCGGCTGCTGGCAGGAAAACGTCCAATGCTTCAAGTACCACGATCTGCGAACCAAAACGGCTCCAGACACTCCCCAACTCAAGGCCGATGATACCTGCGCCAATCACACCGAGCCGTTTAGGCACGGCTGAAAAATCCAATGCTCCGGTTGAATCAACGATCAGGTCATCGGTCAGCGGGCAAGGTGGAATATTAATGGGCACCGAACCTGTGGCAATAATCACGTGTTCCGCCACTAGCTCATCTACTTTGCCATCGTGAGCAGTGAAGGCCACCTTCCGTCCTGCATGAAGCACAGCCATACCTTCAAATGTGGTCACACCATTGCTCTTCAGCAGCCCCTGAACACCCTTCGTCAGGTTGACCACGACTTCATCTTTCTTGGCAATCACCGCCGGTATATCAGCTGTAACCCCTTTTACCCTAATACCGATCTCACCCAGATGGTCACGGGTATCAACAAACTTGTGGGAGGTCTCAAGCAGCGCCTTGGAAGGGATACAGCCAACGTTCAGGCAGGTCCCGCCATAGACGGGTGCATTTTCTTTATTAAGCCACTTTTCTACGATGGCAGTCTTTAACCCAAGCTGGGCAGCCCGTATAGCCGCGTGGTAACCCGCAGGTCCCCCGCCAATAACAATGACATCAAAATTCAACGACATGGCTCGTTTATCCTTACGATTTCGATAGATTTATAGATCCAGCAGAATCCTGGCGGGTTCTTCCAGAAAATCTTTAAGCGTCACCAGAAACCTGACCGCTTCCTGCCCATCGATTAACCTATGGTCATAAGACAAAGCCACATACATCATAGGTCGAATCACAACCTCGCCATTAACAGCAACAGGGCGTTCCTGAATTTTGTGCATCCCCAGGATACCCGTCTGCGGTGGATTCAGGATCGGCGTTGATAATAGAGAACCGAAGGTTCCGCCATTTGAAATGGTAAATGTACCACCCGTCATATCGTCAATCGAGAGCTTACCTTCCTGGGCCTTCATGCCGAACTCCCGAACCTGGTCCTCTAGCTCCGCAATGGTCAGACTATCGGCTTCCCTGATTACCGGCACCACCAAACCCCTGGGCGAACCAACCGCAACACCGATGTCCTGATAACCGTGGTACACAATATCGCTTCCGTCAATTGACGCATTGACCGCTGGGAACCGTTTCAGCGCTTCCACACTCGCCCTGATGAAAAAAGACATAAATCCTAACTTGGTGCCATTGTGGTACTTGGCAAAATCATCTTTGTACCTGGCACGCAAGTCCATGATGGCCTGCATATCAATTTCATTAAACGTCGTCAGCATAGCGGCTGTTTGCTGGGCCTCTACTAGCCGACGAGCAATACTCGCTCGCAACCGGGTCATCGGTACCCGTCGCTCTATTCTTTCATTATCAGTGGCGCTGGGCAGCACATGCATGGGATCGGATACTGTTTTTTCTCTCTGGCCTTCTAGCTGTGCTACTGTTTTCAAAATATCTTCCTTAGTGACCCTGCCTCCCTTGCCCGTGCCCTCAATACGGGTAACATCAATCTTGTTTTCTGCCGCCATTTTCTTGGCTGCGGGGCTCGCGATTGTCTCTGCTAAAGGCTCCTCGTTGGTCGAAGTATGAACCACCGGCGCCCCTGCTTTATGCCCTTTTATGTCCAGAGCCGTGGTATCCAGGGCTGTGGTATCCAGAGTTGCTGCAATCACTTCACCAGCTTCGAATTCACCCAGCACTTCTTCGGTGAGAACAGTATCTCCTTGGGCCTTGTAAATGGTGGTAAGCATCCCATCTGATGGGGCGACTACTTCCAATACGACCTTATCTGTCTCAATATCGACGAGAATCTGGTCGCGTCGCACGGCTTCACCCAAAGCAACATGCCACACTGCTACCTCGCCATCTGCGATTGATTCTGGAAACTGGGGTGCTTTAATTGATACCATGATTAACCCTCATTAACTCCACACAGTGCATCGTGCACCAGTTTTTTCTGCTGCCTAACATGCAAAGACATATAACCAGCCGCTGCGGCCGCAGATGCCTCGCGGCCCGTGTAGGCAAGGTATAGGCTCGGAAATACCCGATGCAGAACACGACGCATATGATGCTGACTTGAATACCACGCACCCTGGTTCATGGGTTCTTCCTGACACCAGACAGCATGTTTGATATTTGGGTACATCTCCAACGTGGCCTGCATGTCCACTTCCGGAAACGGGTACAGTTGTTCAATGCGAACAATCGCTACATTGTCAATTCTATCTGCAACTCGTTTCTCATGCAGGTCGTAGTATACCTTGCCGCTACAGAATACGATTCGCTCAACATTCGTGGCATCTTCCGTATGAAGGTCACCTATAAATGTTTGGAAGGCCCCATCAGAAAACTCTTCAAGACCTGAAACGGCTTCTTTGTGCCTTAAAAGGCTCTTCGGTGTCATGACAATAAGAGGCTTACGAAGTGGCCGAATAGCCTGGCGGCGCAAAAGATGAAACATCTGCGCGGGGGTCGTTGGCACGCACACCTGAATGTTGTGCTCGGCTGAAAGTTGCAGGTATCGTTCTAACCTGGCTGAACTGTGCTCTGGTCCTGCGCCTTCGTACCCGTGAGGTAATAACATCGTGAGACCAGAGAGCCGCGCCCACTTGTGTTCACCAGAAGCGATAAACTGGTCGATAACCACCTGAGCACCATTTGCAAAGTCGCCAAATTGGGCTTCCCAGATCACCAGGGTATTTGGACTTGTACCGGAATACCCGTACTCAAACGCTAGCACCGCTTCCTCTGAAAGAAACGAGTCATACAGATAGAACCGATTGGACTCTTTCTCCAGACCCGCGAGAGGCATTAACGTGGTGCCGTCTGTCTGATTGTGCAAAACCGCATGCCGGTGCGCGAAGGTTCCTCTGCCAATATCCTGACCGATTAGCCTGATGCTAAAGTCTTGGTCCAGCAAGGTCGCGTAGGCCATGATTTCACCAAAGCCCCAGTTGCTGGGCAAATCACCAGTGCCCATTTTACGCCGATCTTCAACGATCTTTCCTACCTGTTTTTGCAACACGAAACCTTCCGGTATCTCGTTAAGTTTGCGCGCAATTTCCTGAAATCGGTTCAAGTCACAGGTCGTGTCTGACGGAATATCCCAGTCATGGCCAAGGTACGGCGTCCAGTCAACATGCATAGAGGTATCTGGCTTGGTCAAAAAATCCCAGGCAACACCCTTACCTTCATCTAATGAATCACGATAGCCTTCGATCCGAGCCTGGTAATCCGAGGCATCGATGGCACCTTCCGCGATGATTTTATTTGAGTAGAGCGTCTGAGTAGTTGGGTGCTTACGAATCTTGTTGTACATCACCGGCTGAGTGACCGCAGGTTCATCGCCTTCGTTATGTCCACGTCGGCGATAACAAACGATATCGATGACAACGTCTTTCTTGAATTCCATCCTGTAGTCCAGCGCAAGCTGCGACACAAACACAACCGCTTCGGGGTCGTCTCCGTTGACATGAAATACTGGCGCTTGAACCATCTTGGCGACTTCTGTGCAGTAGTGCGTCGACCGCGCATCTGCTGGATCACTCATCGTGTAACCAATCTGGTTGTTGATAACGATGTGAACGGTACCACCGGTATAAAAGCCACGCGTCTGCGACATTTGAAAGGTTTCCATCACCACGCCCTGCCCTGCAAATGCAGCGTCACCGTGCACGTTGATCGCAAGGACCTTTTCGCCCTGTGTATCTTGCCTTCTGTCCATTCTTGCACGAACAGAACCAACGATAACCGGCGCGGATATTTCCAGGTGCGACGGGTTGAAACCAAGCGCCAGGTGCATCTCTCCTCCCGGCGTCATCAGGTTCGATGAGAAACCCTGATGATATTTCACATCACCAGAACCAAACCCCGGCGTGTACCGGCCTTCGAATTCATCAAAAAGTTCAGCTGGATCTTTACCCAGGAGGTTGACCAGAACATTGATTCGTCCGCGGTGCGCCATCCCGATCACGGTCTCGACGACCCCGGAAGAGCCTGCGCGATGAATGAGTTCCCCAAGGCAGGGTATAAAAGACTCACCGCCTTCAAGCCCAAACCGTTTGGTGCCCGGATATTTGGTGCCAAGGTATTTCTCAAGACCCTCGGCGGCGATCAGTCGATCAAGAATTCTTCTCTTAACGCCATTGCTAAACGAAGGCTTGGACCGTGCGCTCTCCATTCGTTGCTGAACCCACATCTGTTCAGCCTCGTCAGAGATATGCATGTACTCTGCACCGATTGATGCGCAGTACGTACTCTCCAGTACCGCTATCATGTCTTTAAGTGGTGCTTCGCCTTGGCCGAAAAAGACATCCCCCGTCTGGAAGCTCGTGTCCAAGTCGGCGGCGGATAACTTGTGATATTCAAGTTCCAGAAGCGGAACATGCAGAGGCGCCTGGAGACCAAGCGGGTCTAGATTAGCCTTGAGATGGCCCCTTCTTCGATAACCACTAATGAGTTCGCTGACGGCAAATTGCTTTCGCTCGTAATCAGCGTGAACACTGCTGGCTGAGACGGGTACAACCCGCGCCTGATTCTTCGCCAACAACAGAAAGTGGCTGCGAACCGTGCCATGGGAGATATCTGGCGCGTCTTTGCCTTCCACTTTCGGCAAAGATTCGAAATAGCTTCGCCATTGATCTGGTATTTCGTCGGGATCCACCAGAAACTTCTCGTAGAGTTCCTCTACATATGCAGCATTGCCAGCGGATATATGGCCTGAACGCCACATACGCTCCATCACACTGTCTACCATCCCGTTACCTCGTACCAATGGGGACTATTTTGAGGTGGGCATTATACAGGCATTAAATCAGAGTGGACACAGTCTGGTACCGAAGAGAGCGCTATATAGCTCTCTTCAGCAGCATGTTTCGAATATGCCCAATAGCACGAGTTGGATTAAGTCCTTTGGGACAGACAGAAACACAATTCATGATACCGCGACAGCGAAAAACACTGAACGGGTCTTCAAGCTCTGCGAGGCGTTCTTCCGTAGCGTTATCCCGACTATCCGCTAGAAACCGATAAGCCTGAAGCAATCCTGCCGGGCCAATGAATTTATCGGGGTTCCACCAGTATGAAGGGCATGACGACGAACAGCAGGCACAAAGAATACACTCATACAAGCCATCAAGCTTTTCACGCTCTTCGGGTGACTGGAGTCGCTCTCGACCAGGCGCCAGCTCATCATTCAACAGGTATGGCTTAACTTTTTCATACTGTTTGTAGAACTGCTCCATATCGACGACCAGATCACGAATCACAGGTAATCCAGGCAGTGGCTTGATCGTGAGTTTGTCATCACGGATAACCTCCGAGAGCGGCGTAATGCATGCCAAGCCATTTTTGCCATTCATGCTCACACCATCTGAACCACAAACTCCCTCGCGACAGGATCGCCGATAGGTGACAGAAGGATCCCTCTCCTTGAGCAATTCAAGGACATCAAGCACCATTAAGTCGCGTCCGCCCGGGATCTCAACATCGAAGTCCTGAATGTAGGGTTCTTTATCCGCATCCGGATTGTAGCGATATACACTTACCTGCATATTAATTCCTGTTATCTCTATCGAACCCTAGTAGGTTCTTTCCATTGGTTCGAAGGTGGGCACTGTCTTCGGGTCGAAGTTCACAGCACGCTTAGTCAGTTTCTTGGTGTTGGGATCAAAGATGGAGTGGCACAACCAGTTTTCATCGTCTCTTACCTGGAAATCATCACGTGCATGCGCACCACGGCTTTCCCTACGACCCTCCGCACTGATGGCAGTTGCCTCGGCAATCTCCAGCAAGTTATCCAGTTCCAGTGCCTCAAGTCGTGCTGTGTTAAAAGCTCTCGAATCGTCATTAAGCGAAGCCTTTCCAATTCGCTCCCGTAATTCCTCAAGCTTCTTAATACCGTCTAACATGGGCGCTTCTTTGCGGAACACGCCAAAGTTCAGCTGCATGCATTGCTGCAGTTCTTTCTTAAGCGCAGCGGGTGACTCACCATCACCTTTTGAACTATCCCAGCGATTTAGTCGCACCATGGATGCTTCCAAATCAGAATCCGATGCCTCACCCGAATCCATGCCCTGTGCCAGCGCATCAGTAATATGAAGGCCTGCGGCTCGGCCGAAGACAACAAGGTCCAGAAGAGAGTTTCCGCCTAGTCGATTCGCGCCATGGACAGAAACATTCGCTGCCTCACCCACGGCATACAGTCCGTCCACTATCTGATCCTTGCCATTCGCATCTACCATGATCGCCTGACCATGAACATTTGTGGGTAGACCGCCCATCATGTAGTGACAGGTTGGCACAACGGGAATAGGTTCCTTAACCGGATCAACATGCGCAAAGGTCTTGGACAGCTCTATAATCCCCGGCAACCTTGAATGAAGAATTTCTTCGCCCAAGTGATCCAGCTTCAGGAGCACGTGATCGCCGTTCTCACCTGCGCCACGGCCTTCCAGTATTTCAAGGACCATGCTTCTTGCGACCACATCCCGGCCCGCCAGGTCTTTCGCATTCGGGGCATAACGTTCCATGAAACGTTCGCCGTCTTTATTCACCAGATAACCGCCTTCGCCGCGACATCCTTCCGTTACTAAAGTACCTGCACCAGCAATACCAGTGGGGTGAAACTGCCACATTTCCATATCCTGGACAGCGTACCCGGCGCGAAGGGTCATGCCTGTACCATCGCCAGTGTTCATCAGCGCGTTGGTCGTTGACTGATATATGCGGCCTGCTCCACCCGTCGCCAGGACAGTCGCTTTTGCTTTAATGTAATGAAGTTCACCGGTTTCCATGCAAATTGCTGTTACGCCAACGACTGCACCATTCGAGTTCTTAACCAGATCAACCGCGAACCATTCACTGAAAAAGACTGAACCCGCTTTCAGATTCCCCTGATAAAGCGTGTGCAGTAAAGCATGGCCCGTACGGTCTGCCGCTGCACAGGTTCTGGCAGCCTGGCCACCTTTACCATAGTCCTTTGACTGGCCACCAAAAGGTCGTTGGTAGATTCGGCCTTTTTCTGTTCGAGAAAATGGCAAACCCATGTGTTCCAATTCGTACACAGCTTCTGGGCCAACGCTACACATGTATTCAATCGCATCCTGGTCACCGATGTAATCTGACCCTTTTACGGTGTCATACATATGCCATCGCCAGTCATCATCAGGGTCATCACTCGCGATGGCGCAGGTGATCCCGCCTTGGGCTGACACCGTGTGTGATCGGGTTGGGAATACTTTTGAAATAACGGCAGTTTTACTGCCTGACTCTGCCAACTGCAGTGCAGCTCGCATTCCCGAGCCACCACCACCAATGATGATAGCGTCAAATTCAAGAACAGGAAGGTCGCTCATATTAATTGTTTCCCCAAAGGATATTGATACCCCAGATCAGGTAGACCGCAATAATAAGCACACAACCAATCTGATAAATAAATCTTAATGTTGCTGCCCTTGGACCCAGGGTATGTTCCCGCAGGTAGTCAGAGCCGATAGTCCACATGCCAATCCACGCATGTGCAGCGGTAGATAGAACGGCCAACATGGTAAATACCTGCATACCCGTGTTGTTGAAAAGGCCTGACCAGGTCGCGAAGTCCATGCCTGGGTTAAGCACAACAAACCCGAAGACCCATAGCGTGTATGTGGCGAGCACCAGCGCACTTACTCGCTGGATAACCCAATCAGAAACACCATTTCGGCTAAGGCTGGTAACTTGACTAACCATAACGAGCTCCTTATATAACCCAGATAGCGGCAAGTGCTATCAGGGCAGCTGAAAAGAAAATTGTTGTTTTAGCGGCAAACTGGGCGCTCTCGAGCGTTTCGGCTACACCCATATCCATTAATAAATGCTTGATGCCTGCAACAAAATGATAGGCAAGGGCTGATAACAAGCCCCAGGTGATAAATTTTCCTAGAGGGCTGACCATCATTTCCTTCAGGGAAAGAAACCCCTGTTCACTCGACAGCGACAAATCCAGCGCATAGAGCATGAAAGCAACGCCAATAAAAAGCACTACGCCGGCAACGCGGTGGGTAATTGAACTTAACGCTGTGATCGGCCATTTAAATGAAGCCAGGTCGCCAATGCCTACATTGATCGGACGAGAATTTTGTTTCACTGATATCTACTCTACTTATAATTAGGGATGATCCACGGGGTCTATCAACCTTCATCCCGTGAATCTGCCAACGAGGCGACATAATAGTAAGTTTGCCCTTAAAAAACAAACCACTAAACCATGAAACAGCCACTGTACAAGGCTTTACAAGCCTGTCCCGTTTTGCTTTGATAACCTGCCTTTTAGTAAGGGTCCAACTCCCCCAAAACCTTGAAGTATCAGCAGTCTTAATCGGAAAATTAGAAAGTTTAATCCTCAAGCATCACGATTCAGCCGATCATTGGCCATATAGAACGTCAGTTAACCGCCGAACAGGCGAAGCACATCTGGAGCAGTTAAATGGTACAAAAAGTAGAAATTGTCATCGATGGTAAATCGGTTGAATTGCCCGTGCTTGAGGCAAGTGAAGGACTTAATGTTATCGACGTCAGGGGGATCATTAAAGAGGGGCTTTTCACCTTTGACCCCGGCTTTCTGTCTACGGCAAGCTGCGAATCAAATGTGACTTATATCGATGGAGACAACGGAATACTGCTCTATCGAGGTTATGCGATTGACCAGCTCGCAGAGGGTTCCAGTCACATGGAAGTCTGCTACCTGTTGCTGAACGGTGAACTTCCCGACAAATCCCAGCTCGCTGAATTTACCAAAGATATCAACGATCGCATGCCTGTTGACGAACACTTTCAGCATATATTCGATGGATTCACGAAGAACTCACACCCTATGTCGATGGTTTGTGCCGCGATTGCCGGGCTGGCGTCACTGCAACACGACACCATGGACATCAGCGACCCCGCGTATAGAAAGGAAGCCGCTCTACAATTAATCGCCAAGATCCCGACTATTGCGGCAATGGCCTACAAAAAATCGATCGGCGAAGCGTTTATTGCGCCAGACGCCAGCCTGACCTATGCAGAGAACTTTTTGCATATGTGTTTCGGCAAAAAAGGCGAGCAGCCCAACGTCTCGCCTACGCTGTCTGCCGCCATGGACAGGATTTTTATCCTCCACGCAGATCATGAGCAAAACGCGTCTACCTCAACCGTCCGGATGGCAGGCTCAACCGAATGTAACCCGTTTGCCGCTATCGCCGCGGGCACAGCTGCTTTGTGGGGACCATCCCATGGCGGCGCGAACGAAGCGGTACTCGACATGTTGGTTGAGATTGGCGATGAATCAAAGATCGAAGAGTATGTCGCCAAGGCAAAAGACAAAGAAGACCCGTTTAAGCTCATGGGATTCGGCCACCGTGTCTATAAAAACTTTGATCCACGAGCAACCGTCATGCAGAGCAGCGCTCATGCTGTACTGGAAGAACAAGGCGCCTCGGAGGACCCACTTCTTAAGGTTGCACAAAAGCTGGAAACGATCGCGCGGGAACAGGACTACTTTATTGATCGAAACCTCTACCCGAATATCGACTTTTATTCAGGCATTACCCTCAAAGCGATGGGTATTCCGACCACGATGTTCACAGTCATCTTCACCCTTGGTAGAATGCCAGGCTGGATAACACACTGGGATGAAATGATTGGCGCGCCGTTCAAAATCGCCCGACCACGCCAGCTCTATCTAGGCGAACATAAACGTGATTACGTGGCCATCGATAACCGATAACGTAACGCTTTTTACTGAATTAGAACCTTTAACTTAACCTACAAGGATAATCCCTTTTGAATATCACAGCAGCCATGGAAACCAGCAAGGGTACCATCAACATCACCCTGTACCCGGATCAAACACCAGTGACAGTCGCTAGTTTCGTTAACCTTGCAGCAAAGAACTTCTATGATGGGCTTAATTTCCATCGGGTTATTCCAAACTTCATGATCCAGGGTGGCTGCCCGCTTGGCGCCGGTACTGGTGGTCCCGGATATCGATTCGAGGACGAATTTGACGCAAGCCTTAAACATGACGCTGCTGGCAAACTCTCAATGGCGAATGCAGGTCCGGGCACTAACGGTAGCCAGTTCTTTATCACCCATGGACCCACGCCTCACCTGGATGGCGCGCACAGTGTTTTCGGCTCAGTTGATTCTTCCACGGACCAGGACATTGTCGACTCGATAGCGCAGGGAGACACGATTATTTCGTTAACGATCAGTGGTGATGTCGACGCGCTACTTGAAGCCCACGCTGAACGAGTTGCAGAGTGGAACCAAGCGACCCCAGGCTAGATGATGACATGCTTGGTGTTGTTCTTGACGCAGATAGCCTAGGTAAAGATGTAGACCTTTCCCCAGTCACCCAGCTACTGGATGACTGGCAGGTTCACCCTTTCACGAGGCCAGAGCAGGTAGCGGAACGCATTAAACACGCTACCGTTGTGCTTACAAACAAGATTGCCCTGGATGAATCCAGCCTTTCCTCTGCATGGGCTTTGAAGTTTGTCAGTGTCATGGCAACGGGCACCAACAACATCGATTTTCTTGCCACAGCAAATCGCGGTATCAAGGTAAGTAACGCCCTTGCTTATGGTACGCCTTCGGTCGTTCAACACACCTTGGCATTGATACTTAATCTTTCCACGAGCTTTCATCGGTACCAGGCATCCATTAGCCGCGGCGACTGGCAGGCGTCCAACGTCTTTTGCTTACTCGACTACCCCATCAGAGAAATAGCTGGCAAGCAACTAGGGATTGTTGGCTACGGAGAACTGGGTAAGGCGGTTGGAACCGTGGTAGCAGCGCTCGGCATGAAAGTTGTCGTCAGCGAACATCCAGGAAGGGAACCGCGAGAAGGCCGAACTAAATTTGAAGAAGTACTTCGTACGTCTGACTACATCAGCTTGCACTGCCCGCTAAACGACGCAACTTCAAGGATCATCAACGCCGATACTCTAGCGCTAATGAAACAAGATGCATTCCTGATCAATACGGCACGAGGAGGCCTTGTTGATCCGTATGACCTGGTTAGCTGTCTGCAAGCCGGCAACATTGCTGGTGCAGCGATCGACGTGCTTGAGCAGGAACCCCCTACTCTGGACGACCCACTACTTAAGGACATCCCTAATTTGATCGTGACTCCGCACAACGCATGGGCCGCAATCGAATCTAGAAACCGACTCATTCAACAGAGCAGAGAAAACATTGAGGGCTTCCTTAAGGGAAAACCTGTCCGCTTGGTTACCCAGTAGCCTGAACTCAACATCGAATGAATACAGGAAGAAAAGGAAATGGAAAACTTTCGCCAGGAAGTCAGACAGTGGCTAGACCAACACTGTCCTGAAAGTATGCGCAACTCTGGGTCAGACGACGAAACCGTCTGGGGCGGACGCAACGCTACCTACCCCAACCCCGAATCAAAAGCCTGGCTTGACGCAATGGGATCAAAGGGGTGGACCTGCCCAACCTGGCCAAAGAATTACGGCGGTGGTGGACTCAGTTTTGACGAAAACAAAATCCTACAAAGTGAACTTGAAAGAGTCAATGCCCGCCCTGCGCTGACCTCGTTTGGTATTAGTATGCTCGGTCCGGTATTGCTTGAGTATGGGAACGAAGAACAAAAACTGGAACACCTGCCAAAAATCGTTCGTGGAGAAATACGCTGGTGCCAGGGTTACAGTGAGCCCGGTTCAGGGTCTGATCTCGCCAGCCTGCAAACCAGGGCTGTCGCCGACGGCGATGAGTATGTCATTAACGGTTCCAAGGTATGGACTTCTTATGCCAACTTCGCAGACTGGATCTTTTGTCTGGTCCGGACAGATGCTAGCGCTCCCAAGCATGAAGGTATTAGCTTCGTTCTATTCGATATGACCTCAAGAGGCATCCGTACAAAACCAATCCAGCTAATCAGTGGCGAGTCACCTTTCTGTGAAACATTCTTTGACGATGTTCGAATCCCAAGACCAAACCTCGTAGGGAAAGAAAACCAAGGCTGGACCATCGCAAAGCAACTGCTGCAACATGAACGCAATATGGTTGCAGGCATGGGAACCCGTGGAAAAACAAAAAAACCCGCCAACAAGATAGAGAACCAGGCCAAGCAATACTTCGGAGAGATTGATGGCAAAATAGCCAGCGCGAGCCTACGAGACGACATCGCCCGCCACCAGATGAATGGTATAGCCTTCGCGTTGACGGTCCGGAGAACAGCGGATGAAGCCAAGACAACCTCAGCCCCCTCTCCAACATCGTCAATGTTCAAATACTACGGGACAGAACAGAACAAAAACCGGTTCGAGATTTTAATGAATATCATGGGTAGCCAGAGTCTTGGGTGGGAAGGAGACAGTTTTAATCCCCGTGAACTATCCACTAGCCGGGAATGGCTCCGCTCAAAAGCGAATTCCATCGAAGGCGGTACTTCGGAGGTTCAGCTGAATATTATTGCGAAGCGGGTGCTTGGGTTACCTGATTGATTCAAGGACGAAATCCCCTTGTTTCAGTCGGGATGACATCGTGGACTGTCCCACCACCTGGGCCTGGGTGGCTAAGCGGGATACGCCCATCAATATACCGCTAATAATCAGCGGATCCTGGGATTTTATATCGCCAGTCATTTGCTAATGACCCTGATTTGCTCCTAGCTTTGAATGACCCGCGAAGACAAGATGCATTGCCGCAAGATTCCCATCTCTACTAAGCTTAATCGACCCTATTCGCATACCCAGTGACTAACACTTGAAATTCAATTAATGAATAGGGTTTCCGCAATACCTCATCGACGCCCTCCCATTCCTGCAAAGCGTTCCCCGACACCAAAAGCACGCTAAGAGGAGCATACTTTTCTTCAATAATTTTTTTCAGTTCGATCCCGTTCATTGAGCCCGGCATCACTATGTCACTTAGGACTAAAACTAATTCTGAATGATAGTCTTGTATTTTTTCTAAGGCTTCTGCCGCATTCTCTGCTTCGATCACGTCGAAGTTCATTTCTTTTAAATCACGGCAAGTGATTTTCCTAACCCTTGCTTCGTCATCGACAACCAATACGAGCCCAGAACCTCTTTTCCCTTTCGCAGGAAGATCAAGCAGCCCCAATGGGGGCGGCTTAGTATCCAGCGGTAAGTAAATACTAACCGTAGTACCAGCACCGACGGTGCTTTCGATCGTGCAATGTCCTTCATTAGACTGAACGAAACTAAATACAGAGCTTAGCCCTAGTCCTGAGCCTCTGGCTCGCCCTTTGGTTGTGAAAAAAGGTTCGAAGGCCTTTTCCATCAAGACACCGTCCATCCCACAACCTTGATCCCTAACCTTGAGCACAGCATATTGTCGATTTTTTAATGCGGCTACCTTTGGATTGGAAATAACCTCAACATCAATGAAAACATTGGAACCAACATCGGAAGCATCTTTGGCGTTGATAACGAGGTTAAGAAGAGAATTATCAAAATCAGCCTTGTTAACACTAATTGAAATCTCAGCGTTTACTTCAGCCAGCACGATACCCAGGTCTTGACCAACAATCGGTTGAATAAGCCTAACAAACTGGTCAAGGCCTTTCTTAAGATTAAATGATTCAACGGTGCTGTTTAATGCTTCACCAAAGTTGCCTAACTTTTTAATCAGTTCAATAGCATCGTCAACTGATGAGTCTATGTCCTCAAGAATACTTTCATCACCCTCTTTCAGCGTAATGAACCGCAGATTTCCTGAAATTATCGCCAGTAGGTTATTAAAGTCATGCGCTACGATGCTTGTTAACTTTCCCAACGACTCTAAACGTTGCAAATGGTAGCGCTCACGCTTTTGGATGTTTACTTCAGTAGTATCCTGG
>TARA_B110000977_G_scaffold199226_2_pt1 | contig 39350 bp, 24 predicted proteins | sample TARA_B110000977 | Tara Oceans TARA_B110000977 (sample SAMEA4397798) | marine metagenome | biome: Polar Biome; feature: [SRF] surface water layer (ENVO:00010504); material: water (ENVO:00002006), including particulate matter (ENVO:01000060) such as... | depth 5 m | reverse complement strand
TCGCGACGTCCAGAATGTACCGCTCGGCGACTTTTTCCGAAGTTTTTCTATGAGTGTTTAGTTCGGACAATTCGCCAAGTGTCGCAGAATGCGTCACGCGTAGTGCTTCGTATTTGCCACACGCCTCGCCTCGCTTCGCCCCTCTGTGTTCCGCCAGGGTTTTTTGGCTGTTTAGAGCAGTTTTTAACCTCGCAACTTCACCCGTGAGCCGCGTTTTTTCCTTCAAAACTTTTTCCAGCTTTTCCGATATCAAATCGTTTTCTTTCGACAAGTCGGTTTCGCTGTTCGTTAACGACGAAGCGAGACTCGCGACGGTACGCTCCGCGGCTTCCAGCTTCGCAACGAGTTTGGAGGAAGACACGCTGCTGGTGGTGCTTTTCCCTGTTGTGCCACTGAGGGAGCGAATTGTGTCTCCTTTCGTCGGCGTGGAGTGTGTGGAGTGCGGACCACCGGGGGACGTTTGTTTCAGAAGACCGTCCAGGGACACTTTCTTCGCGAACGCACTCTTCGCGGTGCTCGCTTTCCCCGGAGAAGGCCCGGGAGGACGCCAAGGCGTGTTCGTGTCACCAGCGCTTATGTCACCAGTGTCAACCACGCCTCCATTTTCTTTAATGGAGGTCAACACAGTGGCGAGTTTATCGTTTTCCTTCAACAGCTTGCGCGTCGCCGCTTTGGCGCCCGCAATCTCAGCCTTTAAAACGTCGCGCTCGGCGATCAAACTCTTCTCGCGCGTCGATGCTTCCTTGCGCTGCGTAAGCGCTGTCCGTCGCGCGTCGTCGTGCGCCTTCTCCAGAGCTACAACCGATGCTTCGGATGCTTCCAACTCAGCAGTCTTGTCCTCCAGCTTTTGTTTTGAGCCTATTTCAACGTTCTTCGCCTGCTCGATTTTTTCAGAGCACTCCTTTTTTGTCGACGCCACGACTCGGCGCATCGCGTTCACCTCTTCGTTCGCCGCTTCCAGAGCTGCAACCGCAGAGGCTTCACGTCCTGACGCAACCGCGTGTTCCTCCTCGAAATTCTTCACGCGCACCCGGAGCGTCGCGATCGTCTCCACTGCGGCTTTCGAGGCGACGTCCTTCTCCGCCACGGCGGCGGCGGCGATCGTCTCCGCGACGCGTTGTTTCTTCTCCGCTTCATCTCTTTTTGAAAACGCGTCCGCCGCAGCGTTGGTTTCCAATTCACGTCGCTTCAAAGTCACTTCTAAAGCGTCCCTTTCCACGACGAGCGCGGCGAAGGAAGAAGCGACTTTATCAGCTTGAGTTAATAGCTCATTCTGGAGCCGTTCCACTTCCCGGGAGTGTTCCAGCCGCAAATCCTGCAACGAAATCAACGCTTCGCCGAGTTCTCTTTCTGTCGCTTCGTACCTCTCGGCGGATTGAGCGGCGTCGGTTTCAGATGCTCTTGATTGAACCTTAACGCTTTCAATTTGACCCAGTAACTGTTTATTTCTGGTTTCAAATTCCAGGCGTACAGAGGTTTCGCGGTTCTGTAGCGCAACTGCTTCGTCTCGTTCACCCTTCAAGGCGTCGCACTTGGTTTCCAGGTCGGAAATTTGTCCCCGCAAGTTCGTTTCCGTATGCGAAAAGTGCGTTCGCGTTTGCGTCAACACCGACTCCAACTCCTGGAGTTTCGCGGTCACAGGCGCGTTGGCGATTTCATGTCGTTGCTTCGCCCGCGCTGTGGCTCGCGCGTCAGCACGCCTCCATGTGCTCCCCGAGGTGGGTGATGAACGCCGTCCAGAATGGATGACTTTGTGATTGTCGTCGTCAGAGACGCCATCGGCGAATGAACCGTTCGCGTCACCGTCGCGCACGCCCAAGTACTCAGTCACAGATTCATCTTCCGATTCTTCGTATGGTTCTTCATATCTGCTATCCCCATGGTACTCCCTGAAGTCCCCCCCCATCACCGCCGCTTCCACCGGGTGCTTCCCCCGAAACAACAGAAGGTCTTCCTTTCTCGCGAACGATGATAGAATAAGGTTCAACTCGGAAAGAGCGCCGACAGTATTTCTATTACTCGAGCTACAAAGCGCGCCCGTGGGTTTAGTCACCGGCACGGTTGATTGTCCGTTCTTTTTCCGTAACTTCTCTCGTTGTCGTTCAAACGACACGACGTCCAACGCTGCGATCGCGATGCGCATCGCGCCGTCCTCGGCGTCGAACGCGTCCCCCCGAGTTGCGGCTTGAACGAACGAAATTCCCATTTGATTGGTAAGGCGGTCGCAGTTTTTCAACACGCCGGCGCGCGTTGACGAGTTTAAATTCAACACGAGCAAACTCCCTCCAAAGGTTTGTCGGTTTTCACTCGTCGCTTTCTGCGAGTGCGGGTGGAAGATATCTTCCAGCGTTTGCGTTGTCAAAGCGTCCAGGGATCGCAACCGGTCTTGAGCAGAACGGTCACGTGAAGACTGTTTGCCCATACCCGTTTCGTCTTCGTCTTCCTCGCCGGCTCGCAGAATTAACACCGGCGTGGGTTGAGCGTCGCCGTCGTGCCTCTTCGCCGCGTCCCGCCGGTCTTTGCACCGCAACCCTGGAGCCCACGCTTTGGGGAGGAAGCCATTACAGGGGCCGCTTGTTTCTACCTTTCCCAGGACTAACAGCTCAACCGCGTGGCGCGGCGATTTCGCAAGCGTCGCGCCATGCTTGGCTAATGTGGAAGCTCTCTTTTCTTCCTCGCGTGTTGAGGTGAAGCCTTGTTCAAACGAGCAAGGCGCCACGACCACCGGGTACCCGTAGTCCAGCAACCTCGCGCACAGCGCCGCGCCGGTAGCAGTAACTCCAACGAACGCGATCGGGGTGCGTGAAGGGTCCTGGTTAACAGTCGGTTGTTGGATGTTTTCCGAAACCGACGAACTCTTTGGTTTTCTTGCAGACGACTTTGGCGTTTTGGCAACTTTATTTTTCACAGGCGTCACGCGTCCCGTCATCACGTTCGTGTTGAAATTCGGCACTGGGGGTTTACGTTTCGTGTCCTCGTCATGTGAAGTGTGCGGCACGAGTCGGGGGGGCGTGGATGGAGGGGTCTTTTGGCGAGCCCGGTGCGCCGACGCCGGGCGAGACAGAAATTCAGTCGATCGCAAAACCTCTCGTGTTTCCGAACGTTCACGAGAACGTTCACTCGTACGAATGCGCGCTCGTTCGTTCCTCGTTCGTTCCTCAAACCCGTGATAAACGCCACCGCCGTTCGTCTCACCAGAGGTAACATCGTCCAACTTATCACTCTTAACCCCTCTAGCCTGTCTTACTTCTTTGTCAACGAAAGGTCTCGGTTCGGGTGACAACGATGCGTTCCGAATGTGTTTCTCGTGCACGTCAGTCAAAACTTCAACGGAATCTCGTTTTTCGCCATGGGACCATCGAGCGCGAGTACTACGTGTGTCCGTCACCTCAACGCCTTGGTTCAGTTGAAACGTGTGGTGCATCTGTAACGTATTATCCAGCCGCCGAGATGTCAGGGACTCAGTATCCACGGCACTGCCCCCGTCCCCGTCCCCGGGACGTCGGTCTTCCCGAGAATCGTCCCGAGAAGAGTCACCAACGAGCGGTGCGAAATCGTCGTGCACCAACGCTTTGGTTTCCAACGCTAGCGCATCCGCCGCGGCGGCGTACCGCTCCGCTTCTGCGCGTGCGCGCACCCTTTCCGACGCCCTCGCACGCGCGGTCTCACGAGCAGCCTCAACCGCCGCGTCCGCACTGCGAATGGACTCCATGCCAGCACGCGCGCGTTCCTGACTATTCAACGCGGAGTGCGATTCGGGATTTGGCGTCCCCACGTCCCCGTGTCCCCATCCCCGCGTCCCCGGCACCCAAGCGGCGTCCACGCGTCTCGGCGCGGACCCGCCAGGGTCGTCCCCGACGACCTCAGTCCCGTCGTTGGCCATCGGCTCACGACGCGCCTCACCGAATAGCGAACAAATTTCAAAGTCGTTGTTTATTTTTATTTCAAGTTCTTCGCTGACGAATTAACCCCACTCCCTCATCATCACCTTCCTCCACCCCCCTCTCATCCCTTTCACCAGGGGAGTCCCAAGGACGTGCGATACGTGCGCCACCCCCACCGCGGCTCCCGCGACGTACAACGGAGAGGTGAGAAACGAAACCACCACGCCTTTGTTTAGTCGTTTCAAACACCGGCGGCAGTGCATCGCGAAAACTCCCCCTTGTTTCACTTCGCTCCGCTCGGCTTTCGTACACCTGCATCGGTTCAATTTCACGCGATACACACCCACCAGGACGCCCAAACTGCCCGCCGCACCGCACGCCGCCGCCGCGTTGATCACCAGGTCATGAGGCAACGCTGTTTTGGGAGGGAACAAGAGGGAGGGTAATTAGGGGTGAGCAAAGGGACGAGGATGAAGGTTGAAGCATGATAAAAGTAAAGCGAAAAGGGATCGAAGAATGTGTGGCGGAAAGACCCGCACGCATCCTCGATCGTACCTGCGATTGCAGTGCACGTCCCCGCCGCGAGGACGGTCTTCGCCACGGCAGGCATGTCAATACACTCAACCCCGGTCGCCTCGCGCCGAGCGCGGGCCGATGTGCACTGACTGCCCGACTCGAGGCCACGTTGGCATTCGTTAAATAGTGAGTCGCTGAGTCAAGCATGACGAAACCTAAAACTCCCGAATCAGGAATGTTAATTGTCACTCCCCGACTCGCGGCTATGGAGACACCCCTCCCAAAGCCGTCCCCTATGGACGGCATCGATGCGTTCGTCGAAGCCTCAACGAGGCGGTCGGAGCTCGTGGGACGTTTGCGGGATATGCTCGACGCGTCCGTGCCCGTCCCAATCGAATCCCCTCCCACGCCTACAAAAGATTTAGGATTTGCAAAGGGCTTCCCGGAACCGGAAGCCCAGGGAGGGAGGTCAGGTGAGCCTGCCGACCCCGAGCTTTGGTCATCTTTGTACAAAGACCTGTGGCGCCCATCCGATGGCGAGGAATACACGTTGGCAAACCCCACTTCGAACGGTAACACTACCTACGAAATCGTCACCCCGGATGACGACGGGTTCGAGGAAAACGGGTTCGACGCGTATTCCTTTGATATGCACCAAACCGCGCTGAATTTTGCATTCGACGGCGAGTGGCAGGAAGCGCTTACTGCATTCACGACCTTCGCGTTACAAGATTCGCAAGGTACCAGGCACCCGGTGGACTACGCCAGGGCGTGGTTCAACTGCGGGGTGTTGGAATTTGCGCTGGAGGACGAGGAGAGGAAACGAGTCGCGCGCGTCGTAGCGAAGGGGCACTTCAACCAGGTGCTTGAAAAGTTGGCAGACAACGATAAATGGCAAAGCGAACCGGTGCTTTTGGACGCGAAAGCACGACACGCAAAACTTGTGGAGGAAATCGACCGCGTTTGGGATGAACATAGCGCTAATGCGAAAGCCCTTGAAACCGAAGCGGAGGCGTTTTCAAACAAAAAGGATTTCGACAACGCGATTGCGGCGTGGGAGAGGTGCGAAAACGCGTGGCTTTCGGCGGGCACTATGCGCGACGCCGCCGACGGCGACGACGTCGAGTACCACGAGGAGGACGTCAAGGGGTTCGTGTTGAGCGTGCGTGCCAAAGCGGCTGAAGCCAAGGAAATGAGGGACAACCCGAAGGGGAAGAAGAAGAAATAAGGGGATTGGGGGTATCATAACCGTCCTTGTACCTGTTACAAGTGTACTGTATTTATCGCAATCAATCTTTTCGTCTTTCTCTCGTCCCCGCTTAACGGTCGTCCGATTTGATTTCCGTTCACACCTCTGCGCGTCGGCGCATGGCGGGTCCGGTTTCGTCCAACTCCGGTCTTAGGGAGCGGCTGGCGCGGCTCAAGCTCGTGAGTAAGAACCGCTCGGGTCGCATCGTTGGTGCCGAGCCTTGTGATGAGAACTGCGACGTTGCACATGAAAACAAAGGTCCGTCCAAGACGTTTTCAAAGCCATTCCGCGAACCACAAGTGCCTTTGACCGAGAATGCCATGCCGAGCGCGACACGAAAAGCACGCCCCACGACACAAACAACCCCCGTCCCAGTGTCAATCGTACGCCCGGCGACGAAAAGCGTCAGCCGTGAATCAAACATGAAGGTTCGGGAGCTGGATGGCGTGGTGGTTGAGAAAAGCTTCGGTGTCACGACGACTCGACCAAAGTCGAATATTAAAAAAGTGAGAACCTTTTCCAACGTCTTCGAGGTTGACAAGCACGATTCGGAATCGGTACAGGACACGGTGACTGCGTTGGCCAGCTGTGGCGAAACGTCCGTGACTGACAACGCATACGAAGCGGTTCGAAACGGATGTTCATCTTGTCTCGTCGGCTTCGGCGACGGCGTCGGCGTTTCGAAACTTCTCACGGGAAGACGAAGTGGAAAAAGTTCTTCCGGTCACAATACCCATACAGAACACCTCGGCGTGTGCGGCGCTATCCTCGAGTCCCTGTTCGGGGAAGTGAACGACATGAAACGAGACTCGCTCTTCAGCAGCGACGAGTTACTTATATCCCTGTCTGTGTTGGCGGATGTAATCGTGTCCTCCGCCAGTGACGATGAAAACAAAAATACTCAAAAAATAAACAAAAGCAAACTGAAGACGTACGAGCTGCTTAGGGATGTTTTGTCGGAGGGGATTGACGATTCGTATGCGCAAACACTTAGAGGTGATAGCAGTATTATTCGTGGTGGTATGGGTGCTGGTGTGATCTCGTCATCTGCGTGTTTTCACGGCACAGACGGGTCGCGGCTGATTTCTTTAAATATTCGCGAGGACGTCGACGACGGATTTTTTTGTGAAGGCGCGATTGATTTGAACTTGCCGACTTTGGGTGTCGGACAGAAAACACTCGCCTTAGCGTTTCAAAGGATTCAGATGCTTGAGAGTGATATGAAGAACAAAGTGCCTGGCGCGGGGGAGCGCGTGCATGTTTTGGTGCAGTTCAACGTTTTGAGGAGACGGTGGGCTGAGGATATTGATATGACTGAAACCACTCCATCAACCTACCCCACCACCGAAACGCGTTCAAAGATCCAGGTTGTCGATTTCGCGGGTGTGATACGTGACCCGAAAACCAACGCGGTTCCAGAGGATGCGGCGCGGAATGCGTTCTTTCGAATCACGGACTGCTTGAGAGATAAAAGAAACCACATTCCATACAGAGACAGTAAATTGACGCGGCTCGTTTCAAATTCTTTGGGCGGGTCGAGTTTTTTAAAATGTATCTTCGGTGTGAACGACGAGGAGTTTTCTTGTATGGACGCCACCCTGGAAACAGCGCACGCGGTCGCGAAAGGGGCGACTAATTGCGCTAGTGATGGCGGCGAGAACACGGTTCACGTTGCGGATGAAGTGAAAAACACAGGCTCAAAAGCTATTGAGCTCGGGAAAAAGGTTCTGAACGTTCAGAACGTTTTACTCGAAAACTTGCAATCCACAAACGTTCAGCTGGAGATGCATTCGTCGGATGACATGCTCTTGCTTCGAGACACGCTGGCGAAAGGGGAACGGCTGAGGAAACGGTTTGAACGCGTTGAGACACAAAAGAAGGCCTCAGAACGAGTGGTGCGTAGATTCTTGTTGTAACGGGAGCAGATTAGGTACGCTGAATACTACTCGTATATAAAATCAGTCGTCTCGCTTCAACACCACGATCATGTTATGCGCGTCTTCGTGGGTTAACGGTACATCAATGTCCATATCCCCATACGTCGCGACGACTTTCAGCCCAGCTAATCGCGCGAGTAGGTGAATTTCGGGACACGTGAATATCTTACACGTGACGGTTTCCTCGATAGGCGTAAATCCATTTTTCGGTAACCCTTTTCCGTCCACAACGTTAACCCCGACGGTGCGTTCCACGACGTGCGTCTCCACGTCGAAATAATCGCCCTCTCGCCCCCACTCCACCAGGACTTTCGTGTGTTCGTCTCCCTCCACCTCCCGGTCCCACGCATCGCCTTGCGCGTCCATCAGTTGGCCGTCGAACAAATCGTAAGGATGCTCCAGTTCCAGGATTAGGATTCCGGTTGGGTTTAGTAGTTTTGACGCGGATTGGAAACAAGCAATAGCGTGCTCAGTCTCCACTAAGTGCGCCGCCGTGCCCAGCAAGATTGTGGCGCAGTCGAACCCGGTGAATTCTGTATCTGTTTTGTCATCAGTACCAATAGTGCTCTTCGCCAACAACTCCCGCGCTTTACCCTTAATACCTTCCACTTCCAATGCCGTCATGTCCCCCTCGACTACTTCAATTTTAGTTTCGCATCCAAATTCACGTGCCCGCTGTTTCGCCCGTTCCAGCATCGAGTGTGAATTGTCTATAGCTACTGCGATTACTGAATGAGGTAGACTAGTCACACAAGCTACGCTGTGCCACGCCGGCCCGGCGCCAATTTCGAGAACTGAAGTCATTTCGCCGGCGCCGTGCTTTTTTGAAAGAGAATTTAGAAACAGAACCTCGTGGTCGAAATCCCTGAACCCGAACGCCATCTCGTACAGGGCTGGGTTGTCGTAAATGGACGACGCTGTTTCGGTGTTGGAATCGGCACTGTTACTTTCCGAGGTGGCTGATACGTGCCTGCGACGCACGCGGTGTTCATGTGCCCTCGGCGATGCCAGCCAACTTGCCGACACGGATGTTGCGCACGGTACCCGGAAACGACCTTGGTTCTTACTGATGCTCGATAACGCACGCGGTGTGTTTCCCAGGGATGCGGCGCGCATCCTGTGTCCGCAACCGTGACGTGCCGCCGTGAACAGCGCGTGTGACATCGACGCGAGCACGCGCGTCGCGCCAAAACGGAGCATGCGCGACCGTCTCCGTGTCCGTACGTGCGCAAGAGTCTGATGATTCCAGCGACCAACTCAGGAGGAAAAAGTGCCACCGCCGACTTTTTGCCACTCGAGCTCAAATAGCACGAACCTTTTAGTCTACTTTAATGGTAAACGAAAAAGTAGGTTTTTTTGGGGGCGGCGGCATCGAAATCGAAATCCATTGCCCGCCCCTTCCCCATCCCACCTTCATACGGTTCCCGCGCCTAAACGCATCGCACACCTTCCGGTTGTTCGACTCCCGCGGGCCCGATGTCCGCGTCCACCGCCGGGGTGCAGGGCGCTTCGCTCGGCGCACAAGGCGCGCGAGGATGGTCTGTTGCCAAAAAGTCGGCCGTCGCCCGTAGTCAAGCATTCTTCCAACCGAAGCGGTCTCGCATCGCGGTCAATGCGCGGCGAGGATCAGCCCCGAATCGGGTCGGGTCTACCGATGCGTCTGGTGACTCCGTGGACTTCACTTCCGGATCGTTGGACTCAACCATGACGCGTCAAACTCGGAATGTCTCAGCCCGTGCATCAGCCGCCGCCCCCTCCAACGGCGCCGCTTCCGCCCCCAACGCGGATTCCAACGTGTTCCCCCTAGACTCCGCCGGCCTGGGGTGGGACGCGGTGGAGCTGCACAAGCTGACCGGCCTTGCCTGGACGTTCACCACCCCGTCCAGCACGGACGGCCGGAAGATCGTGAAACACGCCGCGGGTATCACCGAGGTGAGCCTGAAAGGAAGCTCGAATTGGAGAAAGGAAGACTGGGAGTTGGCTGCTGAGAAATCTGATGTGAAATTGTTGGACACGTTCAGCACGCTCCCCGGGATGCGGGGCTTCCGAGCGTGTTGGGCCCCCGACGGTATCGCGCTGTTATACGTCCCCGGCGTCCGGCGCTTCTACACCATGCGCGACGTGGAGACCTTACCGGCAATCGACGAAAAGGCGGATAAACCGAGCGGGGGGGTGACGGCGGCGCTGGTGGCGCTGTGCCGCGTGAAGAGCGGGTTTTCCGACGCGTTTAAAGTCGCCACGAGTGACGAGCTTTCGCTTGAGGCGTCTACGCACCAAGCCAAAGCTGCGCACGAACGACAAGTATCCCTGCTCGCCGCGAAACAGAGGAACAACATCGAATACGGAGGCACGGGGGAGGTTGGTGGAGAAGGGGGAGCGTCGCAATCAGACGTGCACTCAGATTCTTCCGGGAATACGTCAGCACCCGAACCCCCCGCCCCCCCTCCCACGTACAAAAGCCCGCAAACGGCTGTCGCGCGGTGGTGTATGGGCCTCGGTGTGGACGCGGCGCAGCTGCACGCCGAGTTTGCGGTGGGTTTCGACTTCCACGGCCCGGCGGGGAGCGTGATGCGCGACGTGATTGTCTCAGCCGCGGAGACCCAGACCGGGGAAACCTTGACGTCTGAGGAAACCTCAACATGGGCGAAGCAGGAGTGGGTGGACGCCATGGAGCGGTTCGGTATTGTTCAAAGGCAGAGCCACGCGAACGTCAACGCATTAGGGCGGTCGTGGAAGGTGTGCTGGGTATCAGATGCGGTTGAAATCAACACCCCGGCGGTGTTCCTGTGGGTGCCCGAGCGCAACGCTTATTTTACATTAGGGTCACTTGCAGCGGCTGGCAGTTCAGTAACTACTACTGACGGTAATGACAACACGCCTCCTTGTGCCGTGGAGAGCGCCATTAGGGCTGTGGTCGGGGTTGCGAAATCAACTCCAGCGCCCCCCGGGCTTAAACACGCGCTTACCAGGGACTGCGATTTTCTCACTTTGCTGGGACGGAAACCGAAGGACGTGAACGCGCCAGTGAGCGTCGGCACCACCGGGGGGGCGGACGCGGCACGGGCGGCTGATGCGTCGGTGGATCATTTAAGTTCACAAAACGAGACCGTTCAAGACACCGCGGACGACTTCCAGGAGTTTGCTCCGTCTCCCGAAGCTGGGGACGACGCGTACGACGAGGGTGACTCGCAAACTTCAGTTCCTTCTACGAGTAATTCAATTGGAAACGATTCTGATGACTCCGATGACTCCGATTACTTCCGCCCCGCGCCCGAGCTGGGGGATTTCGAGTGGGCCGATTCCCGGGAGGGTTTGCGACGACGCCCTGACCGGGACGACGATGGGGAGTTTGACCCACAACGCGACTTAGTCAACCCTTCGTCTTACACCGACGCGCCGATGTCCGTTCCCGGGTTTGAAGACATCCCCGGGATGGAGGGCTTCGTTGCGGATGAAGATGTGACGGGTCAGGGTGAATTTTTCAGCAGAAGCGCGGGGTATCTTTCATTTGTGGATGGGAGCTGGTCAAAAGAGGACTTGGCGCGAGAAATGGGCCTCGATAGGCAGGATATTAACGACCCGCCCGTGACGCCGAGGGATTTTCCCGACTTATCAGAAGTCGCGAACGTCCGAAGGCTTGGGGGAGAGGATGTTGATGTTGCGGTTGACTCCTCAGATCAAGATGACTTCAAGGAATTAATCCCTAATGGTCTTCCCAAGCCGTTCGAGTCGTACAAGCCGTTGAGATTGCACGGTTGTGACTATTTAGTCACGCGAATGAACGACGGGCGGCTCGATTTCAGAGACGTGATGGTGGCGCACCGCAAGGAGGACGGCAACTTCGTCGGCGAAGCGCAAAGAGTAGATACTTCTTCCGCGATGCAAATCCCACCAAGATACTACCATGAGGTTGCCTGGACGGAACGCGAGCTGAAGAAGGAAGAGAAGCACGTGAGCGACGGGGGGCCGACTGAGTACAACACGCTGTTGGAACGCACAACCAAAGTGTACCTCGTCGCGTGCGATACGCCGTTCACGGAGGAGCACGCGTTTGACCGGCGGTTGGACTTCACGCTGCCGGTCGTGGTGCTTGATAACGAGGGTAAGTGTGAGGTGATGAGCATCAACGGCGCGAAAGAAAACCCCAACGGCGTGCTTGTGATTCGAGAAGGCGAGATGTTCGTGGAGCAAGCGGAGCAACTGCCAAATTGGGAAAGCGTGTGTCACGAGTGGGAAGTGGATCGGGCTACCGCACAGAAGGAGGGTAACGGCCCGGCGCTTCACGAGGACTTTCTCAAGGAAACCGAAGATGACTACGTGCCGGATGATACGCCGGAGATTGATACGTACTAGAGGGTTTGGTTGCGTGTGATGAGAAGTATTTCAATTACCTCTACTCTCCTCAATAATATACCCTTATTACCTCCTCTTCACCTTCATCGGCAACCCCCCAGCCGTGTGAATAGTAGCCCCCATCTCCATCCCAACATCCTGAGCGTCCTTGTCCAGCTCAAAGCTATACCGTTGAAGCGTCATGGCTAAACAGCTCGTGGCTTCAAGCATCGCGAACTGGTCGCCGATGCACTTCCGCGCTCCGGCTCCGAATGGAATGAACGCGAAATCTGACGCGACTTCGTTGGGGTATAAAGAGCGCTCTGAATTCAAACTAGGGTCGTACCCTCCCCACCCTTCCACTCCAGGGTTCGCGTACGGCTTGAGGAATCGCTTGGGGTTGAACTTCAACGGGTCTTCCCAGCAATCAGGATGTCTGTGCAGGTTCCAGACAGAGATGAAAATGTCCATGCCTTTGATCAGAGTAACTTCGGTGTCACCGGCGCCTTTAGGGACCTTGACGTCCTCTAAGCACCTTCGGATCAGAATAGGGGGCTCGGGGTAGAGCCGTAGGGCTTCGGCTAGGCATAAACGAGTCAGCTCTAGTTTCATGATCTCTTCGTAGGTAGGGGCTCTGGCTTGTTCTGTGGCGGGGCCAAGAACGGAATCGATTTCGGCAATCACCTCATTCATCAATGGCTGATCCTGCACCAAGCAAAACAAGCACCAGGTCAACACGGCGGCAGTGGTTTCGTGGCCCGCGATTAACATGGTCATCAAGTCGTCTCTTAACTGGATATCCGTAACGTCCGCGCCTCTGATATCGACCAAAAATCGTAACAAAGATGGGTCTTTAACCTTACTGTAGTCTCTGTTTTGAAGCTCTTCTAAATCTTCGGTGCCTTCGAATTTTTGAGCCTTCGTGATTAGGCCGTTCAGCGTTTCGTTGATGATACCCATGTTCTTTTTGAACTCTCTTTGGCGAGGAACAATTGAAGTCGCGAACGGAATGTTCCAGTACGGGAAGTAGAACGTAGATCGGTGCGCAGCTTCCTGAAGACAAGTATACACCGCTTTAATAATAGGACTCTCTCGGGTAGTCGATCCAAAATCATAGTTGAACACGGCTAATCCAATAATGTCGAGGCTGACGGAACAAAACCGTTCCTCCATGTCAATCGTCGCGACGTCACCTCCTTTTTCAATCTCTAAATCGATATTCTTGGTTAATTCGCTTGAGCAGTCGCCGAATAGACCCACCATGTGGTCCAGCCAGGCTTTGTGGAACCCTGGGACGAGCTGACGGCGGCGGTTTTTCCACACCGCGTAGGGGGCGGGGATCAATCCCTGGCCCATGATTGGTTCTAAAATCTCCGCCAACACGCCTTTACTGAAACTGAACGGCTTTTCTTTCAGCACTTCCTTCACTATGACGGGGTCGCTCAACACCATAAAGACTTTAGGCCCAAAGGCGAGTTTAAATACACCACCATACTTCATAAAGTAAGGGTACAAAGCTAGGAAAATAGGGCCTCCCACTAAGTCGTCAACGGAGCCTTCGCACACGGGGGCTCCATCTTTCGATTCTTCATCCCCATAAGTCTGAAGAATCTGCGTGATCCACAAACTGATGATGTCCTTGATGCCTAGCTCGTTGGGCTTGAAAGTTTCATCGATCACCTCTTCTGTTGAAGGCTCAACTGCTGCTAGTCTGGTGCGGTTTGTGTGGCGTGTCCCTCGGTGAAGCGGCGACACCATTGGGGATTTCGATGAGCGCGATGAAATTGCAACAGTGCGGTTAACCTGATATGACATAGGTTTGATTGTGCGTCCGGAACGAATCGCTCCAGACTTTATCGTTTTGCTTCGCACCCGGGGGCGCGCTACCGCCGCAGGGGCGGACAGCATCGCGGTCGCCATGGGGTTTGTCACGTGCGATGCGCAGAGACAGTGTGGCGGGCGGAAGGTTATCCATTGACCTAACCGCTTGCGCTTTTCGTTTCGGGGATTTCGGGACGACGACGAAATTTTCTTCAGCCAGCAGAACAGTTTTGGCCACGCGATGCGTGCGTTGCGCGGGTTGGCGTCGGTATGCCGCGCTGTGGCGCCAGCGCACCAACCTTGGACCCGAGGTATCGCGGGTAACGACCTATCCCGTCGAGCGATCACTGCCCCGAACACCGTGGCTCGGGTGTCGGAACAGCAGTTCTTAGCGGACAACGAGCAGCTTGCGCTTGTGAAGCGAAAACAAAAGTTAAGAGATGAAAAGAGGGCGCTGGAAGCCGCGGATTTGGCGGCACTGGAAGCCACTCGAGCCGAAAACACCCCACCGAAACCCCTAATCGACATATCGGAAGACCAAATACGAAACGCGCTGTTGCTGACCGCCGGATTAGCCGCGGGCGTGGGGCTGTACGCGTCGTAGAGATCGGGGATTCGCACGACAAAAGATCGGGAAGGCTCATCGAATTTACAGAGAAGTACCGAGAGAAGACCCACAAAGAGCCGCTCGATAGACATGTTACGTGCTGCCCTATTTTACACACCCAGGGTTTTACCCAGGCCCCTTATTACCCTATCTCTCACACCTCCTACTATCCTCCGTACGCGCGGTTAGTCAGTGGACGTTTTGTCCCGCAAATCAACGCACACCACTGCGACGTTGTCTTGCGTTCGAAATCTTAACGCTCTTTTCACCAACAAATCCGCCAAGGTTTTCCCATCAATCTCCGTGTTCTTTTTTGTCTCCTGTTTGATGAACGACACGCACTGCTGCGAGTTCACGGTGTCCCAAAGGCCATCACTTGCAATAACCAGCCACTCGTCTTTTTCCACATCCCGCGCGCACTCAAACACGTTCGGGTTGGCCACCACCGGCGGTGTATTCATAGTGGCTTTCTTGGCTAAAGGCTCTTCGCTTAAGTCTTCCAATAAGTCGAACCTTCCGCCCTTGAACTCGTAGTCCCCGAAGGCTCTGCTTACGGCTAGGATGCCGCATACTCTGCCGCCGACACTCCAGGCCCCCGCGCGAACAATGCGGTCCAGCTCTTGCCGTCCCACTTTGTTCGATCCAACAGGTCTGTGGTCTGCGGATAATTCATACCCCTTACTGTTCACCGTGTTCTTGCCTTGAGCTCTAACTAGCAACGCCCTTGAATCCCCGACGTTCGCACACACGATCCGCTCCTGGTTTATCAACACAGAGGTACACGTGCTCCCTGACCAACATTCCGGTTCGCCCAGCGCCGCAACGTGGTTAATCAATTTCTCATCTGTAGCGGTGAAGCCTTTGTCTAATGCGCTTTGTAAATACCCGCCGTCAGGTGTCCCATCAGGCACCTCACCGGGCACGGAGGGCTTAGACGACACTTGTCCGACGTATTGGGATAAGCTGTCGGACAGGGAGTTTCGTAAATATGCACTGCTGGCGCTTCCGCCGTGACCGTCCATCACTGACGCGAAGAAGAAACCATTCGCAAACCCGCTCTCTTTCACCGTCCATGCGTCCTCCATATACTCCCTCGGCCCTTCCGCCTCGGCGACGCCCCAGTCGTACTTTGGGGTCGTGAAGCTGAATGTCTTCGCAGGGCCTTTACTAGCGGCTTTGGTGAGCATGCCGAGCATGCCGTTATCTTTTGATTCCTTTCCTGAATTCTTGCTCGGCAACACTCCCCCGGGCATCGGTTTCTTCTTCCCCGCGTTGTTCGCCCCAGCCACGCCGCCCGCGATGGTTTGCTTTTGCGACGTGCCTTTCTGTTGTGGTTTGTTAATGTCGCCCATCTGGGGGACGTCCTCATCCTCGGGGGCATCTGCCATCGTTCCGGCGACGAAGCTCAAGCCTACTACACCGAGTGCTGCGCCCGCGTACCGACCGAATGTTTCAACCAGATCGCCCTCGGAACCCGTGGCGGTTGGAGGGGTGGTGGTGGTTCGAGTTACTCTCGAGTTGAATGGAGAAACGTAAAGCCGTGTGTGCGATTGAAACTCATTTCGGGACGCGGTGGACGCATCGCCAGCGCGCGCGATGACCTTCGTCGAGTTCTTATCCCGCACGATTCGGTGTCGACTGCGAACCGAAAAAAGTTTCGTCCCGGGGCGATTGCCTCCAACAGCTGTTCCCTTCCCCAACCCGAGGAAGGCGCCTGTGACGCTCCCAACTGATGTCATCGCAACACCACGCGGCTCGAACCGATTCGTCCGGACTCGGTCGACGCGTGATGAGGTGTGGGGACGAGAGGGTGTTCAGAGGGTAGGGGATGGACGTTGATTGCCAAAAAGCTGCAACCTTTGTCACAGATATCGATTTTGTCATTTTCGTCAAATTGACGGTCTATTCATGGGTTACACCCCTCGACTCCTCGCCAAATCGCGAAATGCAAGCGAAAACCTATCAGAAAAGCTGAGTCAGATTCCAGGTGTCGGTGGTTTTGGGTGCCTTCGCTGTGGACTTGGAAATTCGGGTCGACGAACGATGCAAACACGCGTGCTTGTCTCTTCCACGCTTCATTCGAACGCGCGCGGGCCCACCCCTGCTCCCGACCGGAACCTTCCCGATGGCCGCCATAGTGGGCGCCAGCCTGGTCACCTTTAAGGTCACGGCATGCGCGGAACGCAGACAGGCCTCCTCGAAAAAAACCGCCAAAAGCAAGCCAGTCTTGGCCTCGCCCCGAAAACCCACAACCATCGCTTCACCTGTTACGCTCCAAACCGCGGCGTTGCAGGCTAGTGTCGTTGGCGCCAATTTACTATGCACAGGCGCCGCCCGCGCGGATGACGGAGGCGGCGCCGTGGGTCTGTTCGCGTTGCTAGTACCAGTCGCCGGGTTTCTCGCATTCAACGCAGGGAAAGGCGGGTCAGAATCTAATGATGAGATTGACGACGACCGCGCCCCCCCGACCAGGTCGCAGGATTCCAAAAACTACGCCAAGAACCTAACAATCGCGGGTGGACAGAACCGGAAACGAAGGAACCCGCCGAAACCGAAAAACTTGTAGATAGGTGTGTTGAAAGGACGATGTGAGTTGGGAGGTGACGATGAGAGTGAATTGAATTGACTCGTTGAAATATGGAAACAAATGTATCACAAAAGTTTCGCTAATTTAATTGTAAGAGGTACAACACCCGCGGTCACGCGATGCACAGTGCTATTCACCTGCTCGCGACCCACAGCGGTGCACACTTTCTTCTTGCTCGTTATACTCACAAGAGGGCTTGTACTTCCTCTGAGTGGGTAAAGAGCATTTAGTGTCATAAATTAATTCGCCGCACTTGGAACATCCGTAACCCCGAGGAATTGTGGTGGCTACTCCAAGCTATGCAAGAGACTGCGCACCGAGTACGTCGCCCCGTCACGCCCCGTCATGCGCTCGTCATAGCCCCGCTACACCACGTCTAAAAATAAGCAGACTCCACACAGCGTCCATTTAATCTGCCCGTGTTTCGACTTCAACTGGGCTGTAAAGACTTCCTCCCTGAAGCGCCGTTCCGTTTTGTACACAGGGCACTGGTACGCGTCGCGCGATTCCGCCTTGTCAACCGTCACAGCTTTGATCACCATAACAGGCATCGGACAGAACATCTCTTTCGGTTTTGAATCTTCCAACACGCCGGTTTTATCGTCAAACCTGCAGCCTTCCAATGTGAGACCATGTACGTAAGCGCCCTCCCTCGAAGGCGCTTCAATCTGGTCCACGTTCTTCTTGGTGACTTCGGTGAGGACGACTGTTTTGTCTAACGGCCAGTCGTTTCGCCGAGCGGTGGTTTGCATCACCGCGGTTAGGAAAGATTGGGGGTTGAACAGACCTGACAGCCAGACTACACGCGGCGTGGAGAGATCGGCGGTCCAGATTTGAAGCTGCTCCACGCGCTGTAACAAGTTGACCATCCAGCTGCCGAGGGATCTTAGGCTTGGATACGCTAATTTCGTCCAGTTAGCTGACACTCCGCCATCCGCCAAGGCGTTCATGAGCTGCTCCATGGGGTCAGACATAGTGAGGTCCCCTTTGAGTCCTAAATCCAGCTCCGCCAAACTCCGTTTCATCTCCGCTAAGAGTTTGTTCATGCGCTCGGTTTCTTGAATCGCCACCATGATGTACGGCGTGATGTCGTCGGTCCGCGAACGGATATCTTCAAGGTCGAAGTTATCAGGAAGGCGCTCGACGAGGTCGTCTAGGACGGTCTTAGCCTGGTCCTCGACACTCGACCCTTCTTCTCCGCCGCCATCTCTGGGCTGTAAGCTCAGAATAGAACTGCACAGACTCTCGGCTTCTCGCAATTTAAATCCAATCTCGGCGTTCGGGTGGAGACCAAACGCGAGCGGCGATTCAGTCGGGAACGTCTCAGCGATGTACTCCATGGTTTGTTTGTGGTTCAAACTCGAGGGCGGCGACGGAAACTTGGGGAAGAAGTCAATCCCCTCCAACAGCTCTTCCTTGAAGTAGTTATCAAGGTACTTCTCCACCGTCCGTCGGTCCCAGTCCTCCACGACGTGCCCGCCGTACATGATCTCGCCGATTATGTACTTGATATCCGCCCACGGGACGTTCGAATTGTTTTCGAGGTAATTATTAACGCACTGGCCGCAGCACAACAGGTCACCGGTGTTGAACGGGTAGTTCATGTTCCAGCCGATGCCTGAGGCGGCGTCTGGTAGGTTGCCTACGCCGAACTTCTTGCGCTCCAAAATAGCCGCGTGGAAGTAACACAACGCGAAGATGATCGTCTTGAACTCTGACTGCTTGGCGCACGCTTCGAACATCTCTTCGTCGAAGTTGCCGTACGCGCGGGCTAGGTTTTGTTTCATACCCTCGGGGGGCTCGTTTGTTAATTTGATGGAGTTCTGTAACAGAGATATCGCCAAGCCTCTTTCGAGAATCGGCGGCGGCTCTGCGGATAGGAACAGTCGGAATTCATCATGAGCGCCGTCGGCTAACTTATCCACCGTCTTTTCAAGCGGCCCGTTGGTCCAATCAATCGTCAAGTGAATGTTTTGCAACAACACCCACCCGCCGTTCTTGTGGAAGTTGGTGAGCCAGGACATGGCGATGGGTTCCTGGCCTTGGCCTAACGATACGGCGGCGTACCTGCCGTTCTCGCTTGTGAAGCCTAATTTGGACCCTAAGCTCTCCACTGCAGCCGCTACGTCAACCCCGGGGCTCAAAAATATAAACATCGGCGTCCCTGGACTGGAGTCTTCGAACGAAGATGCTAAATCGAACGGCGCGCTTGTGACATAATAACTGCCAAGCACACTTTTGACGAACGTTGAAAGCGCGTTGCTCATCCGGTCTGGCCTCAGTGCTCTGAACAGTAAAAGCTTCTCAAAGTCAGGGTACTTCTTCCAGTCACCGGGCATGGGCTCCTCTTCCGGGCGTTCCAGCTCCATCCATTCGCGCCAGCGTTTGGCGCTACCTTCTAAATCGCCGGGAAGCGCGTCGTAGCCGTCGACCTCTCTTAACGACTGCACGCACTCCCAGTTGCTCTGCGCGATCCACTCGGGGAGCGGGTTCTCCACGCCGTGAACTCGGGGGCCCTTGAGGAGCCACTCGAACTTGCCCTGCTGGAGCTTGTCTTGCTTTCTGAGAACAGACATCGTTAACTGCGACGCGACGATCAACTTGTGGCGCTCGAAGAGACCGGACGCGATGTAACCGAAAACAGTCTCAGACGTGGTTTCGATCAAAGCTTCGACGCGCTTGTCCACAGGCAACGCGTCTGGAAGTCGTTTACCCTCTGGAACCTTCGACTGGTCCGTCCCCCCGGGCGTAACATCCATGCCCTTCTTCAGGATGTACACAAAGTTGGCCATGGAGTACTGGTACACGCGGTCTAACACGTTCAATGCATCCACTAAAAAGTACATCAAAGCGCCTCGCGCCGCGACCGGTCGGTACACCTCTCGCGTCTGGTTAATCACCGTCTGCGTCTCGGTGGCTTGGACAACCTTCTCCGCAATCTCAGTCGCCGTGCGTTTCGTCTCCTCCAAGTTCTCAATCAGCTCGATGTCCTCCAGGATGTCCCCTTGCGAGTTCGCCAGGCGGAACAGCAGGTTATCCTCTAATTTCGTAATTTGAACGGTGTACTCGCCTAGCTGTCGAACCAAATCGCTAGATTGCTGCTGCAAATCAAAGCGTTCCTTCTCAACCACCAACGCCAGCAACTGGTCCTCCAAGCCCTTCTCCGTGACGCAGAAGTTCACAAGCGTGGTCTGCGCCGCGATCTCAGGCTTGTAGTGCGGGTTACTCAGTTTGGTTTGGAGGTAGAGCTTGAAGTTGGGGTCGTAGTCCACTTCGGAATCGCCCAACTTCATGACGACGTTTCTTCCTCTCTTGATCGTTTGCCGAGCCACGACCGGGTCCAAAACAGCGTCGATGTCATCCTGAAGATTCTCAATCATAAGAGGAATGCCATTCTCGATGCAGTGCTCCACATCTTGGATGTAATTAGGCTTGCTCAACTGGATGATCTTCATTTTGTCCCCGAACTTCTGCTTGATCCACTTGATACCTTGAAGCTGCGGGTCGATCATCAGCGCCCAGCGAGCGGCGCTGGTCATGATGGCGCCGTTTTCGATGGAAAGCGGGTCGGTCGGAAGGCCTTCGATGCCCCACCCGGCACGCATCCCGGGTGTGCTCAGCACATCCAGCGGCGTCACCCCAGCAGTCATGGGAATCTCCCTCTCGATCATGTCAGGCAGCCACTTTTCGTTGACCAAAAACTCCCGAAACTTGGTGTTGAACGGCCCGGCGTACGAGACGAAGGAGGAACCCACGAGAACGTCGCCGACCAACTTTGCCTCGGCGACGCCAAACGCCTCGATGGCTTCGCCCCAGCGCTTGTTCTCGCCTGATAGACCGTTGACCAACCTGTCCGCCAAGTTGGCTTTGGCTTGGGTCTTTTCCGCAGCAGCAATAGCGTTGTTCTTGTCCTCAGTAGCCGCCATTAAATCAGCCTCCAAGTTGGCGACGCGTTCTTGAAGCGCCGTGACCTTGGCTCGAATGCCGCTCAGCTTGGTGTTCGCCGCGTCCAGCTTGGCGTTGGCTTCGGCGAGCATGGCTCTTTTAGGTGCCACGACTTGGTAGATCCGGAAGTACTTGCAGATGTTGATCACCCAACTGCATAAGCCAGCAGCCGCGCTACTCTTGCCCATGATGATGTCGGGGTTGAAGGTTTCCTTGCCCAGGTAGTCCTTTTCGACCTTCTCCACGCAGTTCAGCGGCGTGTTATCCTTGTCGAAGTTGATGAGGTCGGCTAGGAATTTATCAACGGAACCCATGAACTTCTTGCACGCGTTCCAGGACACGTCCTTGGGGATCTTGCCCTTGGGGGCGCACAGGATCATGCACGCGGAGGCGACGTCGTCGACGCCGGCAGGGGGTGTTGATAATGACTTCAGTTCACCCAAAGCCTTCTTATCCAGCGAATTCAAAGCGGCTTCCGCCGCGATGATAATGGGCTCCGCCGCTTTCAAATCTTCTTCGCACTCGGCTTGGAAAGCGGAGACTTCCTCCGCGATTTGCGCGCACTCCGCTTCGTCCCCAGACGCCGCTTCAACTGCCTCGTCGACAATAGCCTTCTCCTTGCCAATAGACACGATTAAAGCGTCTGTGTTGGCTTTCTTCTCCTCGACGATGATCTGTTCTTCTTTTAAGTTGACTTGAAGATCCGCGACCTGAGCGGAGGCTTGCGCGATTTTGTCGACGCCGTTTTCTAAACGCTCTTTGGCTTGTTTTAGTTCGAGACGCTTTACACTAAGCATGTCCTTGTAGAGACTAATCAACTCAAGGTAACTCTTAGGCGTGGTGTAGTTGTAGCGTCGGTCCTCCTCCAGGTACTTAATACTCGCATCGTTCACCGCGGTGTGCGTGAACGCGCAGTGGAACTGCAGGTTCTCCAACAGTTCGGGGGTGAGGTTGGGAATCTCAGCGAGGAATCTTCCTGCTACCGACACCAAAGCTTCGTGCGGCCAAGGTTGGAACCAATCAATCACGGTGCAGTTGATCAGTGCCGGGAAGTTCCGCGCGCGGATCCTGAACTTGTCCCCAACTGGTGAGAAGCACAGACACACGTGCAGGTACTTCCGCACCTTGTCCAGGAAAAAGTCCCACAGGTTTTCAGGGCTATCAATCACGCCGGCGGCTTTGCACTCGTTCCTCACCGCGTTGCACATTTCATCCTTCTCCTCGTTTGTCATCAAATCCGGAATGTATCCTGAAGAAAGAAGGTCGTTGATGTACACTAGGAACCGCTCGTCGATAATCTGGCCGTCCGTCATGAGGAAGGTTACGGGGTTGCCCTTCACGCCGGCCTTGATGTACAGGGACAGTAAATCAGCCTTGAAGTCAGCCATGCCGTAGCTACTCGTCACGGAGATTTGGAAAACGTCGTACTGGCAAATGAACGTGGCGAGTTTGGCTAACGACTGTTTGCCTGATCCGCCTACACCAACGAGCATGGCGTTGCCTCTGGGGAGGTCTAAGATGCGCGTGACACGTGTGACGTGGTCCATCGCTTGCTCGAATAAAACAAGGTCCATCACCGCGTTGCTTTCGTTGTGCTCTGCTAACTTGCCCACCAGCGTCTTGTTTAGAATCTCGTATGTCGGGCATTCACAGAACGCGCCTTCGTCGTTGCTGTCGAATTTCATGAAAGCGTTGTAGCTTATCGGCCGCGCCTCCATCTCTTCCTGGTTCTCATCCGCAAAGTATTTTTTCGTCACGCCTAAGCGCATTTCGTCAAACTTGGTGATGTCCGCCTGGTGCACCATGCGGTCGCCGAACACGCGCTCGCACTCGTGAATCCACAGGCGGCACAGCGTCAACGGGTTGGTGAAGAACTCGGGGAGCGCTCGGCAGAGGCCCTGCGTCACGTTTGACAGCTCCCGTAAGTTCCACTGGTAGTGGAACTTCACAGCGGAGGGGAGGAACGTGTTCGCGACTAGCGCGTGGAGCTCAATGCTCGCGTCAGTCAACTTAGAAGCGTACTTCGACACGTCTGTATCAAAACTACTCAAGTGGCCTTCGATTATTTGCGCAAACACGCTTCGCACGACTTCTTTCGACGGCATCTGCACCGCTAACGTCACGAAGTGCCGCTGCATCCGCGGCGTGATGTTGAACGAACCAGCGGTTGGGTTCATACACGCCATGTACTGCGCGTTTTGAATCTCCTTCAGCACAATCTTTGTTTTGTCGTACCAGCCGTGGTAATCCACGAACTGCCTGGCTAATTCGATAGGAGACTGCGTGTCGTACTTGTCCACGAAAGGCATGTTCATGTCGTCGAAAAAGTAGACGAGCTTTTTCGCACCAGGCGGGCCGAATCGCACGCCGCTCTTCTTTTCAAGCGGCTGCTCGATGATCACCTGCAGCGCCGGCGCGTCCATGAAGTTGTTCATGTTCACCGTGCTGAACGCCCAGTGCTCGCCGTCCAGGTTTTTTAGGGACTCGCGCATCAGCGCGGTTTTGCCCGTGCCCGCATTTCCGACGAACATGCAGTAGTGCTTGTTCTGGATGAACGAGCTTAGTAAAAAGCTCAATCGCGTGGATTCAACAGACGGCACGAAAATGTTGGCAAACGCCTCGCTCGTGTTATACCCGAACGTGTCGACTTTTTCTGTCCACGGCGCCATCTGCCCAGTCTCCGTGTCGACGAAGTAGTCGAAGACTAAACCTCCCTCGGGGAAGAGGACATTCTTCCATTCAGACAGCCACCATTTGGAGAATTGAGTCCTGTAGTCGACCGTCTTGTCGACTAACATGGCGCCGCCCAGCGCCCAAACCGCGGCGAACACGAATTGCATCTCGACGATTTTCTTGTCGGGGGGGGGCGCCGCGCACGTGTTCCGACGGGATTAAACCCTCCAGGATTTTGCAAACCGTGCCCGCGATGTTCATAGGCACCAAGGGCACCAGGGTACGGAAGTTCCTCCTGCAATGCTCAAGGCTCTTCTCCATGTACCGGTCGAACAGCTCCACCAGCAAGGGCCGGTACTCCTTCGCCTCCCTGGATTGAATCCAGGACTCCACCATGGGTTGCCACCCGATGTCGTCCTGGTTCAGGTAAATCACGCCGCCTCTGGAAACCGTGGCGGGCGAGCAGTGAAGCATGTGGTTGATCTCCAGCAGTAGTCGCATGGTGTTCGTTAACGGTAAACGCTCGTTACTGGCCAGCGTCAACATCTTGTTATCGTCCATCACCGTGTTCATCGATTCAATCCACTCCGCATCGATGTCCCCGTCCAGCACGATCCACTGGTGCAAATAAGTTTTGTTGTTTGACATGTCTCTGAAGTTGACAGACATCAAACCCTCCTTCCACTCCCTTGTGCTGGGGTGCAGGAAGCCGTACAGCTCGTTCCGGGTCACAGCCTTGGGGTTGATGGGGATGCTTCTTGATTTCTCGCCGTGCTTGATCTGCGCGTTGATCAACGTCTTCCACACCGCTGTTTTTCCACAACCAGCGGGGCCTAATAAAAACACAGCCCACCGAACGGTGAAGATTTCTCGCAGCTGCGTAATCTTCAAAACGAACTTATCCTCGGGCTGGTACCCCAGCTCCACCGCGGACTTCACGATCTGCTCCTCGAAGGGAAGGTCTCGCAGTCGCGGCACCAAGTCAAGCATCTTGGGGAACAAGTCGTTCAACAGGCCCATGAAAATACCGTGGTCGTCGGCAGTTAGTTTTCCTAGGTTGAAATCCCGCAGCGCTTGGAGCAAAACCTTGTCTTCCGATAACTCGGGCTGGTCGCGCTTCATACCACCGGCGACGTACAGCGTGGTTTTGATCGCCCTTAGCTTCCAATCGTAGTGCGGCGCCTTGGACAGCAGATCCTCACACAACTTGTACAGAATCACGAACTTCCGCGCCAGTATTTTACTCATGTAGAAGCCCTCGCCCATCAGCATGTTTTCGCAAATCATTTGTAAATCCGGGACGCACATCGAGACGGGGCGGAAAAGCGCTTTTAATGACTCTGGCAACTCTGCGCGTCCGGGGTAACCAGGGTTCATGGTGATGAACGCCATGATCGACGGTCTCAGCGATATCTCCACGTCCTCGAACATGAACTTTTGTTTCTGCGCGCGAATCGCATCTAGAACGGTCTTGTACTGCGTGGAGCACACCGACAGCACGCTCACGGGAATGCGGTTGAATTCGTCGAAGCAACCCCAAGCGCCGGTTTGCGCCAGTCCTTTGTACGTCATGCCCATGGCTTTGTAGTCCATCTGGTCGGAGCAGTTGAACACGTAGACTTGGATGCCTAGGGCTCTTCCGAGATCCTTGACGGTTTCCGTTTTGCCGGTACCCGCAGGGCCAGCAGGCGCACCTCCTAGCACCAACCTTTGCGCTTGCGTCAAGGTAATCACGCACCGATCCGTGAGCGGCGTAATCACGAGACACCCGGGCGATCCAATGTACTCGTACATGTAGTCGATGTCCGCGTCGCAGACGTTGATTAACAGCTTGCCAGTCTTCTCGTGCACGCCGTACCGCAGCTGAGACTGCCACTGGAACGCGGAGCCCTCGTCGACTCTTTCGTCCAGTAGCTTTTGACACACGTCTCGGGCGTGCACGTCGATGGTACACAGCGTCAGGACTTTCTTTCTGTCAAGTTTCTCGAGTTGACCATTCACAACCTCAATCAGCCCGGCGAGCTGGTCGATTTGCTTTTGCCACATGTCCTTAATCGCACCGTCGTTGCCTTCTTCGAGCTGGTCGAACGCTTCGTTGATTTCTTGCGTGAAGATCATTCTACTAACGGTGATTGTGTTTTGAGCGGACTGTTCGAACATCCACTTCTGCCGCGGAAGCTCGTCATACTTGGGGAGCGAGATTTTGAACTCGGCGAACAGCGCTTGGCGCATCGTGTCGACGACCGACCCGAGCCAGGTTTCAACTGGCCCGTCGCAAATACAACCCCCCTTGTCAAAGGCAACATTCTCTTTTTCTCCACTCCACATACTGATAGCGGTTTTACTCGGGTTTCCCTTTTCATCCAGACTGAAAGAAAGGTTGTGCACATTGTCGAAGCACTTGGAGAGGTGTCGGAGGATGAGTTGGGGGTTTGTCCCTTTACTCAAGATGTCCAACAAGTCAGCCGCGGCGACAAAGTAAAACCTGGGGAACGCGATTCGTTTGGTTTCCAGGTAGTCCTGCAGCGCCTTCTCGCACTGCTCCAGTAACCCTAACATGGTCTCCAGCCGCTCAAGCCGTCCGTCCATGTTACACGCCTCGACGCAGTTCAAAACATCCGGGGCGTCTTTCATCAGGGACTGGAAATCGCCGTTGATGCCGTCAAAGCGCTTGCTGTCTTCGGGGAGCTGGACCCGGATGTCGGCGGACCCGACGAACACGGACTCCAACATGCTCCACTTCTTCGCAACGTCGGCCCAGACCCCTAGCACTGAATCCACGGTGCCCAGCTTAGACTGCCATTCAGTGACTCGCTCCAAAAACACGGGGTTACCCTGGACGTACTTCGAGCCGCCCAAATTCTGCAACGCGAGGTTGTCGTTCTCAAGCGCCTCCGCAATCAGATCGTCGACTACTAGGTTCAAAACCTCGCTATCCGGGAACGGCGCGAAGTCTATGTTCAGCGCGGCCCACGTTTCGTCCAGCTTGGCGAGCTGCTTTTCGATTACGAGTTCCTTTTGAGCTCTTTCGACGATCTCGGAAACAGCGTCCACGCACGTGTGCAACTCCAGCGCCAACAAATCCCCGAGGTTGAACGTGTCGTCCATCACAAAGTGCTTCCCCGTGGCTTTCATCAATTGCTTCCAGTGGCGGTCACGCATCGACGGGTGGTGCAGCTCTGAAACAAGCGGCAACGACGTTAACAGCGCCTTGACTTGGTCCTCCAGCGTCTTGTATAAATCATAAGCCCGGCACCCTTTGTGTAACGTCTTGATTTCCTTTGAAAGTTTCTTGCACTCGTCCACTAAAAACTCGACGTCGATTTTGTCCCACAGCGTTACGTTCCACGAGTCGAAGGTGTAGATTACGCTGCTGACTGCGTCCCATAGGGCTTTCAGGTACTCGAGGTCTTCTGCACTGCGCTTGAGCTGGATATATTCACTCACGTGCAGCTCGAACAGCTCTTGCTTTTCGTTCAAGAGTATCGCTTCCATCGCAATGGTGCTGAGGGATCCGTAAATGAACGTCTCGTCTTTTTCGCCGTGGTGGAAGTGGTCCAGGATTTCATACGCCCCGGGTACGTCCTCGGGCTTGATTTTAACCTCCTTGACTGAAGTCGGGGCTATTTTTAAAAAGTTCTCCCTGAACTTCTCAACCTTGACGCCGAACGCGTCGGAGGTTTCGCGGATTTTACGCGCCTCGGACTGCTGCATGAGTGATAATTTTTCTCGGACGTTGAGCACCTTCTTCTTCATCCCGCTCCACGCAAGCGGCGCTTCTTCGAGTTGGCGCAAAACGTCTTCCGTGACTGAAATGCCATAAGTCTTGAGTAACGCCACGGTTTCCATCAGCGGCTCGAACATCGCGTCTGTCTTTACTTCGCGCTTCCGCACGTCCCTCATGAACCCCATGACTTCGTACAGCGTCTCCTCCCTCTCCTGGTCCTTGGATTTTTTGGAGGGGGGTAGGGGGGCGTCGGCATCTTCAGGTTTTTCTTCACCTTCACCTTCACCTTCTTCCCCTTCATCCGCAGCCCCAGCCGCCGTCGGGTCCTTCTCCAGTGTGTTCTCCCCTACCGCCTGAAACTGGTACAGCTCCGTCATGGAGTTGACTAATTTATTATTCAGGTACTGCGTGAACAGAAACACCCACTTTGTGACCCAGGTTGCGAGCGCTTGTTTGATCGGCTTCGCGTCGATTTTAATCCAGCCAATGACGCAAGTAGCTTGAAGCGTCTGGATTTCTTCCTGGACATTCTTGTACTTGCTGATTTCCTGGTCAAATAACTCAAGAGGGGGATCTTCACCCTCTTCACCGTGCTCCTCGATGAAATCAGCCAAGGTTTGCGTTAGGTCCTCTCGCCACAGGTAATCGTACTGCTGGTACTGCTGCTTGAACTGAACGCACTCGTCTTCATTGCTCAACACGATGTGCTGAATCTGGGACACGGCGTCCATGATCATGAAGTCCTCCTCCAGCTCCAGGGCGTAGGTTCCTTCGCCGATGTCTAACCTCTTCATCAGCGTCCCAATATTAGTGAACCCGGCGATCCACTTGTTAAAGTACTCCCTGGTGCCTGGGTTCTTTTGGTCGCCGCTGTTTCCGATTTCGGGGCGCCATTGGATATCAGGGGCGACCAACTCTAAACTGACTTCAATCAGCGGAGCAGTCTCATTCATCGTAATCGTCTCGGGGTCCACCTGGTCCATCAGGTATTTAGTACTCGCCAAAATAGCGGAGGAAAATCCGTCGATGACGATTTCGTTGACGTACTCGGTGTACTCCTTCCACGCGTGCGACGCTCTAGGGACGCCGACGATCTTGTTGCTCGCGGAGAGAAGCTTCGCAATCTTGCCACTCGATTCGCCAATCGCTTTATCGCGCGATTGCTGAAGCTGGTCCTGAAGATCCGCGAACTCACCCGCTTCGTAGGTCTTACCCTCCTTACGCTGCAGCATCAGCTCCGTGGTCCACTCGCTTAAGAGCTCTTTCGTTTTATCCACGTTCCCCTTGATCGTGCTTAAAATCAAGTTCAACTCCTTCACCAGGCTCATAACCTCCTGCAGGTAGTCGTTGATTTTGTGCGAGTTCCAGTTCATCTTGTGGATGGCTTTTTGAAGGTGGTAGTCGAGGTCTTCCAAGCGTTTGGAGACGAGCGGGCGCTCCACTGGCAGCAGCGTCCGCAACACGTTGTTGTACGTCACCACGATCAAATCCAAGTTACCAGTCTGTTGTCGCAACGTCTCGCCTCTTTGGTACGTCTTCATCGCCGCATCCGGGATGTCGACGTTCAACAAAAGAAAGTACTTCACTTCGCGCAGCAGTTTCACGAGCATGGGGTCGAAGTTGACACGCAATATGCCGTCGATAACAGTCTCCCGGTCATCCGGAATCAACAGGTTCATCTTCAGCTTTTCATCCGAAGTGCTTTCCGTTTCGCTCATCCACTTCGCGATCGTCTCTTTCTCGTACAGTTTCAAATCCGCCTTTGTCAACTCGTATAAACTAGAAATCTCAACCGCTTCGTCGGTTTCCATCACCATTTTAGACAGGTTCTGGATTTTTTCAAAGGGTTGCTCGATGCGTTCGGAGAGGCCTCTGACCCAGGCAACAGCCCCAGCGAAAGGAGGCGCATTCTTGGCAATCACCGGGCTCGATTTCTGGCCCTCGAAAATCTTGTGCACGTCTCTGACATCCTTGCCAAAGTTTCGTAAGAGTTCAACCTCCTTCTTCTCCAAGTCGGCGGTGATGATTTCGCGCTCCAGTAAGCCTTCGAAGGAATCGAATAATTTGAAGGCTGCGGCTACTGTAGGGCAGTCTTCGAAGCCCTGCGTGATAATAGACCCTAAACGGCGCTCTAATTCCTTCACCGTCGATCGAAACTCGTAAAAGTCGTCGTCAAACTTTTTCTCGTCCACGTCCTGAAAAGAAAGAAAAAAGAAAAGAAAAAAGAAAAGAAAAGAAAAAAGGTCAGTTTGTGTGGTGGGCAGTCTCGTGTGATTAGGATTTATTGATATTTTTGGGCACTTACCAGCACGTCGTACTCCACGTTCTGAAACGTCTCAAACGCGGTTTGGAAGTCGACGTAGATCTGGTTCACTGAGTTTGTGAGGGTTTTTCCTCTGGTGCCGCCCACCTCGACGCGTTCCAGTTTGCTGAACTGCAGGACGGTCGTGGTGAGGTCCAGGATGTCGTGGCATCTTTCGAGGAACGCATCTAGCCTCGCAAACAGAGCGCTGTTTTGAAACCGCCACGGGTTCTTGGGCGTCTCCTGGTTCGTCCTACTCTTGTACGCAAAGTACTGCTGCTTAAACGCGCCGCACACCTTCAAAGTCAACTGTAACTTGGCGACGGCTTCAGGCGGTTCGACGTTGAAAATCTCCTCGCCTTGCACGTACGATCGCGACTGCATAATTAAGTCGTTGCAGATTTCGCGGACCAGCACCACGGCGCGGCCCGGCGCGTTGTAGTGCCCGCTGTGTTTCCACACTAGCAGAATGAGGTGCATAATGGGTCTGAACAACGGAGGCAACTCCTGGAACTCGTCGCCGAAACTTAATTTTTGAAAGTACGGGTCCAGGGGTTTCAAAAACAGCACGTTGTCATTAGCTTCGATGCGAGATTTTCCCACTTCAGAACACAACCGTTTGAACGCCGGAAAGTACGAACTCTGCGTCATGTCCAGAACCTTGACCACCTTCCGAATTTCGGCGCCTTGCAGCTGCTCGTGGATCGCGTTTAGGTTCGCGGCTTTGTCGCTCCAGAACTCTAACTCCGCCAACGGGCCCGGGTGCTTCCCGTCCTTCAAAACAGTTTCGGGGTCGGTTTTCAACACGCCTTTTATTTGCTTCGTCCAAGTCACGACCGCGGATTCCAAAACGTGAATCGTGTCCGCGTCGGAGGAGGATTTTTTGTCACTCTTCTTGGAATCGACCGTCTTGTCGGTGTTGAACCCTGAGGCGTTCTCCTTGCCTGGCGAGCTCGCTCGTGAGAGCTCGCCGTCTGACGCGCCGTCGGACGACGATCCGCTCCCGTCGCGCCCTCCGGGCGGCAACGGCAACAAAGTTTTCCCCTTCGTCTGGCCAATCGTAACGTAAACGTTCGCGATGAACTTGTGAAGGTTGTCGATCACCTCCTTGGTGATGACCTCGGGCCAGCCCACTTGGTTCGCGGGGTTGGTTAACATGGGGAGGAACACTTCGTTCGCGAGGATTGATAAATGTTCAAGAGGCACGTCACCGAAGTCTCCGTAGATGACTTTTTGGTCCACGTTCTCGGGGCTCAGCTCGCACTCGGTGAGCTTCAAAAAGCACAGGCTCTTCTTTTTGAACTTCTCAGGGGGGTTCAGGGCCTTTGTATTAGGAGTGGGGTGGGGAGGGTCAGTACGTGTAGGGGTCAGGGTCAGTACATGTAGGAGCAAACAGTCGGACTCGAAAATCTGAAAGAGTCATGACTATGGGCGATCGATTGTGTTCGATCCGAGGATCGGGCATGAGAGGTTCGGTTCGTCACGCGTATGCGCAAACAGTCACAGTACGCTCCTCCAAAAACCCACACGTACCGCCTTCAGATCCGGGTCCGAGAACACCAGCAGCCGCTGGCACTGCTCGTTGTTCAGAAACGTCTCCACCGCGACTCGGTTCGCGTCGTTCGTGAGAAGCACATCAGCCGCTTCGGGTTTGCACTTGAACGATGACACTACTCGAGCCTTGAACCAGTCCTTCAGGATGTCGTCAGGGTCTCTCTGTACAACCTTGGGGGCTTCCTCTTCAGCCATCTTGGGAGGTGTTGCCGCGCACGGGCCGCGCGACGACCAGACACTCGTGTATGCCTTCCCTCCCAGACACGCCCCGTCCAAGAATTCCTCTCAAACTCTCAATGCTTCCCAATTTAGCACTCGATTTCGCAATGTGACACTCCCTTCGTCGCCGGAGATCGAAGGCACGCAAGTCTTCCGACAGAATTCACGCGGTACAAGCGCGTTCTTTCCTGTCGTTAGACGTGTCACGGTATATGTCAGCGCTCCCAAGCACAGTCACAGGCGTTCACCGGCCTTGACGCGCGCTTGGAGTGGTGTTAATAACGGCGTCAATCGGAGACCAAACGGGACAAATGGAACGTCAAGCAAGTTTTTGAGTTTTTGGAGATCGACTAGAAAGACGAGTTAATAGGCCTTCACAGAGTGAGATTTTGCCCACCGAAACAGTCTCTTATTTCGAGTCTATAGTCATGTAGGTCATCAGCTCGTCACAGCTAGCCCTTGTTCGCCACATCGCGACGCGCACAGCTTTGTGTTCGTCCTTTGGTCGGCTCCCTCCACGATGGGTTCCACCATGCACGCCACGCAGGCGCAGTTAGTGGACGCGAAGGTGGATTTGGCGTACCGGGATTTCTGCGCCCATCTGCTGATCCCGCTCAACGATTGCAGAAAGGGAAACTACTTCCTGCCGTGGCGATGCGGACACGAACGGCACGTGTACGAAAAGTGCCAGTACAAAGAGTACGTGTGAAGGATGGGTTTGATACCCTGAAGTCTGTGAAAGATAAACCCAAAGGAGGAGGGTCATAGCATGACCGCGCGACCCCAAACGCGTCAGCCCTAAATCACGATCCGCCCCGGCATTATTCTTGCCAAAAGAAAAGAGTCTGTTCTTTGTCATGCTTTTCGTCATTTCTTCCCCCGTCCTCGACTGACCTTTTCCCCCACCCCCACAGGTACATGATGCGCATCGCGCAGCAGAAAGCCGCGTCGGGTAACTGAGAAGAGTATATTGAAGCATAAAAAGAAGAAGACGAGAAGAGACAGTCTCGGGTTTAGGTGTAACAACATGTGTTTCTTTAAAATTCTAAATCTGAAGACGACGTGCGCTCGCTATCCTCGTTCCTCTTCAGTTCGCGATGCACGCGTGTGCGTTTCAGCGCGCGCGCTTGGAGCACATCTTGTCGTGACCCTATTTAAGCGCGCGCGCGTCATGTTCCGCGATCGAAGGGAACAAAGTATATATGTCTGTGACGAGTCGCGTCGGCATGCAACGACGAGCGTCATCCAAAAAGTCTGTCTCGTCTCTCCACCTCCACCAACCTATCTCTACCCCCAACCTACCTCGCCTGCTCCCTCTGTTCCCTCGGCACGCCTTCGACTTCCCTGCCTAGTGCACCGCACCCTGCGGCAACCAGCACGTCGTCGAACGGCGCGTTGACGCCGGTGGACGGATCGTAGAATGCGTATAAAGTTTCAATCGATTGGTCATTTTCATTCAAAGAAAAAACAAACGCTCCGCCTTGCTGAAACCCTTGTTCCGGCTTGGGCGGGATCCAGGGTTTCCATCGAGTTAACACGCCGATTAAATCTTTCGCGCAATCTTTTTTGAACCGGTCCACCAAACCCTCTGGTGTGCTCTTTTGAGAGAAATTCCCGAGCGATTTGTTTAATTTTAAAGCAGAGTAGCACTCGTTGTCGGGGTCGGCGAATAATCTTTCAGACGGGAATTGCGTTTCATTCACAAAATCGAACGCGCGCTCTGGCGTCCCGATAGAAACCGCAATCAACTCCACTTCATTTTTTAACAGTACAGGTAGTATATCCCGCCGGAGCTGTATGGCCAGCTCCCAGCAGAAGAATCACCCGAACGAGCGCATGAAGTACACCACGGCGGTTTTGTTTTTGGATGGAGATGTGGAGAGCTTTTCGAGCAGGTAGTCACTTAACTCCACGGCTTGGCCATCTGACGCTCTCGTCACGGTGACGCCCCCAAGCGCTTTGAACGGGTCCGTAGGGGCATCCGCGGGGGGGGCACTAAGGGAAGACGTTGTCGCGGCGGCTTTGGCGGTTATGTTCCTAAACGCGGCGCGGGAAGGGCTGTGGAGGTTGGGAAGCAAGCGGGTCAGCGAATGGCTTTCGGAGTGCACGAGCGCGTGACACGTGGTTCATGGAAAATGGGGAGGCGTCGGGCGACAGGCTCAGAATCCCTCAACAAAGCAAAGCAAACGTACCCGCGAGCGGTGGCGCGGGGGCGGAGCGCCGCGGGAAGGGCGACGCCCGCGCTCGTCGCGGCGGCCATGGCGCGGAGGACTGTGGCGAACCGAGTGATGGGACACGGAGGAAATGGGAAAGGTGAAGGAATCGTGAAGGAATTTTTGTCATAAAAGTTCAGGTTCACAATTTCATCTCTCGTTTACATGACTAGTACTGCATCGCTTGCTCGTCTCTTCTTGTGCATCACTACGCGTACGCGTCGACTCATTCATATCCTCTCCAACCGAGGCATTTCCTGAGAAAATTAACAATCTCCACGTGAGCCCTGTCAGTGGCGATGCCAAGCGGCGTCTTGCCTTTATTCGTCCCTTTATTCGGCGCCTTGTTGATGTCTGCTTTGGCTTTATTTAATCAGCAAACGTGCAACGAACTCGTGTCCTTTTAGAGCAGCGCCGAACACGGTGTCACGCCGTTCGCGCCGTTCAGCTTTGTGTACGATGGCGGTGCCGCGCTGGTATCCGTCGCCTTGTTGACGTCCACGCCCGCTTCAATCAACGCACGCACCACCGCCTCGCGGCTCCTTTCAGCAGCGATGCACAGCAGCGTCTTGGTATATTGTGGGCGCATCTCAACTATCTTGTTGACTTCCGAGCCCGCCTGGATCAGTACCCGTACCACCGCCTCGTGACCGTTATCAGCGGCAATGTACAGTGGCGTCCTGCCCTCCCGCAAAGCCAGTTGGGAAATACTGTTGATATCCTATTTCGCCTCGATTAGCAACTTCGCCACCGACTCGTGGCCGTTTCTAGCAGCGGCGTACACTGACGGCCATTTGTTGACATCCGCTTTCGCCTCAATCTCCGCCCGCACCACCGCTACGTCTCCATTTTCAGCGGCGATGAACAGGGGCGAGCACGCATTTTCATCCCACGGGCAACCGTTAGCACGCAACCGCCGCAGTACTTCGAGGTGCCCGCCCCATGCAGGCGCCCAACACGTTCACTTGCCCCACGGGCAGCCGTCTGCGCAGAACGCCATCAACTTGTCGAGCTGTCCGCTCCTCGCCACTGCCTGACAAAGGAGTTCTTGGCGCGACAGAAAACCTCGCCGTTGCAGGCGCTGCACCACGCTTAAATTCCGAGTTTTACGGCATCATTTTCACCAAGCTCTTCAAACCCAAGCCCCGTTTCTGCCACCATATCGTCCATCGCGCGGCTAACCGCAGGCAGACGTGCGAGATCTGCAGGGTCGTCAAAGTAGTCAGATCTCAGGATGTGCGTGGCGACCAGGTGGTTGGGGAGGCCGGGGAAGGCTTCCCCCGCGGCGGGCTGGTTCATATCGGTCGTGATACCACCACCCGCGAGCGTATCGGCGTTGTGTAACGCGTCGGAAGACATCGTGAAGGGTGTCGTGTGCGCGTCGTTGTGCGAGGCTTCCGAGAAAAGCGTGCGTTTTTAATTTTCGACGTATTTCATTTCCGGTCCACGAGCAGATCCGCCCACGCCGTGAAGAACGAGTTTCCCAGAACCACCTTCTCACCTTCGTGTTCCAACCCCCCCGCCTTCGCTTCGCCGCCTTCGAATCTGCGCATACCGCATTATGGCGAACGTTATCACGGGAAAGCATGGCGCGGCGATTGCGCCAAAGGGAATCAACAGACATCCCACCCTTTCGTCCAGGTCCATGCCGTACCCCACCGCGAGCAGCATGATCCCAACGTGCGCGAGAGGGTAGTGGAAGCTGTACAGCAAAATGTTGTCCTTGAGATGTGCGACGAGCAAATCGTCCGGAACGCCTTCCATGTCTGTAGACAAAATGACCGTCACGACGATGACCAAAAAAAACACGCCATGGAGCACCACTCTATTACGAAAACCATCTGCACGCCTTTCGCACCTTTGCACGTGGGGTTCAGGGATGGAGAGACGTACACCGCGTCCGCGAGCGCGCATAAAAATACCGACAAAATGCCCGTGTTGACCAACGAGTTCGACAACGTGCTTCGCAGCTGTTGCACCGAAGCATCTTCCTTTTCGTGTTTGGAGCGAATCCGATAACTCGATGTCCGAGCGACCCCAGCTCTGGGACCGGCGATCCGCTCGTCGCCGTGCTCGTCATGCGGCAAAAGGTGGACGCCATGACCGGACTCGTTCACCCTGCCTTTTGAGAAACCGCTCGATTCAAGCGCGAGCATCGTGATGAAGGCGCGCAAAAACATTTGCGTGTGCCTTCACGTTGTCGGACGGGACGAGACTGAACCTCGGAAAATTAATGGATATACGTCACAATTCAAAGAACAAGATCTACCAGATATGCCATTTTGACCGACCCTTTAGGGTCAACCTTACAATAAATATCACGTCATTTCACCTATTCTTACGCGATTTCGGGCTCAGTACGAGAAAAAATGAATCTCAGAAGCAGCCACCCCCCGACACCTTTGATACCCGTACATCGCCGTCCGATCGCCGATTGACATGGAAATAGACTCGTTGGATCCCTCACGAAGCCTTCTACTGCAAGGAAGAAAGAAGACATGTGAAGGTGCTTCTAAAAAAACAAAAAATTACACCAACCCGGGTTCGAACCGGGGACCTTCTGCGTGTTAAGCAGACGTCATAACCAACTAGACCATCGGTGCCATAGAGCTTCAGGTCGTCGACTTCCGTAAATTGGGGTCTCTGACTATTTGCTCGTATGGCGTGATTCACCAAATTCCTTGTACGCATTTTACTTAGTCACACTAACAACTCACAAGGAACACGGCGGACAAATCGCAATTCAGCGATCGACGTATTTCTAGCACATTCAATCCCTTTCCCGGCTTAAGAACTCGTATAGTAATGGGAAACATTTTATGTACCCCTGAAACATGTATAAACCATGTCCTTCTGTCCCCGTCCTCTGTCACTTTATGTGGCGCGTGTGTTTGGAGCGCGCGTGCGCGGCCGCGACGCCGCAGCTGCGCTATCGACCACCACGCACAAGGCACCGACACAAACCCGCTCGTGCGTGCTCGTTTGGATTGGATCCGACACGAAGGCTCGTCCCGAGAAAATCGTGGGTGTCATTTTCTTTCGACTGGGTCAAGGCACGTGGTGGTCATCAACGCGGCTTGTCCATGTCCCGACGCGCTTCGGAAGACAGCGATGATTCCAACACCTACACCCCTACCGAAAACGCTTGGCTCGGCGGCACCGTCGAGAGTTTAACCGCCTGGTTGCTGAAACACGGAGTGAATCCCGAAGATAATCCAGAAGTGAAAACGCTAAGCGAGCTCGCCACGGAAGTGGACCGCGGGGAAACCACGCTAGATGTCAAGGACGACGGCACCGCGGTTCGCAGGGTCAAGGTGTTGAGGTTATTGATTCGTAACGATGCAAATAAAATCTTGATCGAAGCGAAACAGGTGTGGAGTGACGGTCGGGTTAGATTTCGAGGCACACCGTTGAGCGAGAAGATGATTGCAAACGAAGAAATTTTGGTCGCCGCGACGCGAGCGGTGGAGGAAGAACTCGGGTCGTGTTTGAAACCTTGGTATGAATTATTTCTAGATGAGTCCAGTATAGCGCACACGAAAACTGGGTACGGTAAAAGTAACTCCTACCCCGGGTTGAGGAGCCAGTACCACTTCGTCACAATGGATGCGCGAGTCACCGGTCTACCGAAAGCGGTAGCTCCAGAGACTGATGAAAACGAAATCAACTCTCAGAAACTATCGCGTTCCACTAAAGCGTTACTCCGAGAGCCTTGCTTCACGTCCACCGAGGATTTGGGAGATGATAAAACCCTAACCGCAACCTGGGTGTGGCGAGACGAGACCGCGCAAACGGAGGTTTATTAGGGGTTAGGGTTAGGGTTAGAGGGCAGCGTTTGAGGCGCAATAGTGAAAGGTATTTGATTCTTCTGTGTTGTATGATGCATCCCACTCCTGGTACCTAAACGTTCTCGACGTACCCGAGTTTGGTCGCCTCATGGCGTGTCAACCAGCTCCATGGGCAGCCGTTCGCGCGCGCCCACTGCAGCACCTCAAGATGCCCGCACTGAGCCGCAAACCAGCATGTCCGCTCGTCCCAAGAGCAACCGTTCGCGCGCAACCACTGGAGCACCTCGAGGTGCCCGCCCCTCGCCACACGATAGCACGTATCCACGCCCCGCGGGCAGTCGTTCACGCGCAACCACTGCAGCACCTCAAGGTGCCCGCTTATCGCCGCCTTATCGCACGTGTACCCGCCCCACTCGCAGCCGTTCTCGCGCGCCCACTATAGCACCTTGAGCTGTCTGCCGTAAGCCGCGAACGCGCACGTGAACTCGTTCCACGGGCAGCCGTTCGCGTGCGCCCATTGAAGCACATCGAGGTGCCTGTATGACACCGCGAACTTGCACGTGTTTGCGTCCCACGGGAAGCCGTTCTCGCGCAACGCCATCAAGTCTTTGAGATTTCCGCTCCTCGCCGCTGCCTCACAAAGGAGTTCTTTACGCAACAGGAGACCTCGCCGATGCTGCCGCTGCAGCGCGCTTAAACATCCGAGATTCGCAGCATCCCAATCAAAAAGCTCATTAAACGCCAGCCCCGTCGCCGCCACCGCATCGCGCATCCCGCGGCTCACCGATGGCAGCCGTGCGAGATCGGCGGGATCGTCAAAATACTCAGATCTGACTGAGTATGTGGGAGACGACGAGGTGGTTTGGAAGGCCGGGGAAGGCCTCACCCGCGGCGCCCTGGTGCGCCGCAGGTGTTGTGGTAGGATTATCGGTAGTGATATGCGTGTTGGAGGACATCGTGATTGGGGTAGGGGGTGTGTTTGGCGTCGTGCGCTTGGTGTTGTGTGGCTTGCGTTTTCTCGGACGTTACGACTCAGCGCAAAAAGTGCATTTTGATTTCACGCGCGAGATCTCTTTTCTGCCTCGCCCCGCGGGTTTGCGTCGTTGGAAATCGGCGAAGCGGCGCACTCCACTTCAAAACAACACGTGCGTCGCACGCGTCGCGAACGCGCGGTTGCGTCGCGACGAACCGGTAACGTGCACGGGGTGTGGTGCGCCGGTTGGGGGGAAGCGGGTTTGGATTGGTAGGTGGTTGGTCACGAGTCGGAGGTCGTCAGATTCCCAGGGTAACTTTTTCAGGTTTTCCTGTGAAGGTTTTCTATCGGAGGGAATCTTGGCGTACCGCGGTTTACCGAGCAGCGTGCTGGGTATCCTTTTCGTGTTTGATTAGGGTTTAGGGTTCTGAGTGTGTACGTGACCAACTGGCATGTCTTCCACGATCCCCACTACCCGGGGCGGCTCGGGACTCCCCTCCACCAGCGGTGCGAATCAAAGCCCCTCTTCGCGAAGAGACGGCCGGCCAGGGTCGACACGAGGGTCTCCCTCGGTTCGCGGTGGCAACGCATCAGGCACACCAACCCTAACCTCAAACGAAACCCCCGCGGATACGCTCGACAAGCTATTAAATGAGCTCGTCAACGCCAGCGCAGCCCGGGTCACGAAAGTGGGCGTGGGAGGGAGGGGCGGGTCGAGTTCATCTCGAGAATCTCATCATCCCAATGGAAAAACGAAATCAAATAATCTGCCCGACTCGCCGTGGGACCTGAAGCGAATCGGGCTGAAGCTGTACAAGGGCGGGGGAGGCGGATCGAGAGATTCTGCCGCTCAACTGCTCGACTCCTCCGACTTCTCGGGTGACTTTACAAACAATGGTGACTCTTTGAGTAGCGGGGGTAATACTTCATTATTAACGAGCTCAAAATTCGGCCGAGAACTCCGAGTCGACTTTGACGACGCGACGCGTTTAATTTACGGAAAAGCTTCACGAGACCTTTCGA
>TARA_B110000977_G_scaffold682_1_pt1 | contig 39366 bp, 39 predicted proteins | sample TARA_B110000977 | Tara Oceans TARA_B110000977 (sample SAMEA4397798) | marine metagenome | biome: Polar Biome; feature: [SRF] surface water layer (ENVO:00010504); material: water (ENVO:00002006), including particulate matter (ENVO:01000060) such as... | depth 5 m | reverse complement strand
AAAAAAAATAAAATATATAATGTAGGTTTTGGAAAGCCTACTTCTATAAATAACCTATTAAAACTTTTGGGTGGTAAAAAAACATATATACCAAAAAGACCAGGGGAGCCATTTGTTACACATGCTAATATTAATCTTATAAAAAAAGATTTGGGATGGTCTCCAAAAATTAGCTTGAAAAAAGGTATTCAAGATATATTATTAAATAAATCTTATTGGTTAAAATCTCCTTTGTGGACACCAAATAAAATTAAGAAAGCGACAAAAGACTGGTTTAAATATTTAAATAACTAAATAACTAAATTATGAATTTATTAATAACTGGTGGTTCAGGATATGTTGGGACAAGACTTATTAATTTTTTTTTAGAACAAAAAAAAATAAAGATATTCAATTATGATCTAGCATTATACGGAGATGATCATTTGCCAAAAAATGAAAATCTAGTAAATATTAAAAAAGATATTAGAGACGCAAAATCATTTGAAGATGTTTTAATAGGAAATAAAATTGATACAGTTTTACATTTGGCATGTATTTCTAATGATCCCTCATTTGACCTAAATCCAGTATTATCAAAAGAAGTAAACTATGTTTGTTTTGAAAACTTAGTAAAGTTGTCAAAAAGAAATGGTGTTAAAAAATTTATTTATGCGTCCACATCTTCAGTGTATGGGGTTAGTGACAGCCCGAACGTTGATGAAAAACATCCACTTAAGGCAATTACTGATTATAATAAATTTAAAGCAATGTGTGAGCCTATTCTTTTGGATGAAATTAATAATGATTTTCTAGGTATTGTAATTCGACCAGCAACGGTATGTGGTTTTAGCGAAAAGATGAGATTTGATCTGTCTGTAAATATTTTAACAAACTTTGCTTATCATAAGGGTTATATTAATGTTTTTGGAGGAGAGCAATACAGACCCAATATTCATATTAATGATATGATTAGGCTTTATGAATATTTGATTTTTGAAGATATTTCCAAATTTAATGGTGAGACTTTCAATGCTGGGTTACAAAACTTAAAGATTAAAGAAATTGCAGAAATTGTAAAAGAAGTTGTTGAAAAAAAAACTTCTAAAATTATTGATATCAGAACAACTAAGAGTGATGATATTAGGTCATATAGAATAAACTCAGATAAAATACAAAAAGTTTTAAATTTTGAGTTTAAACATACAATCAAAGATGCTGTAGTGGATATATGTGATAGGTTTAGTGACGGAACAATTGAGGATAGTTTTAATGAAAAGTTTCTTAATATAAAAGTTTTATTAAAAAGTAATCTTGTTATTTAAAATATATAAATTCATAATTTCCCTTATATCCAAATTCTTTAAAAATCCATTCCCATTCTTTTTTTGAAAAAAAACTTTTACATGTGAGCGCCCAACATTGTAAATTAAATAGTTCTTTTTCATTTCGATAACTTTCAACCATTATAAATTTTTTTTTAGATACTCTTTCAATTTCATTAATAGCTTTTTTTATTTCATTAATTTCAAGATTATGAAGACACGCAGTACTGATAGTTAAATCAAATGTTTTTTTTTTAAATGGATATTTATCTTGAGCTTTGCTAATAAAAATATTTTTTTTTATTTCTTTAGGTACATTTTTAATCGCATGTTTCGAAATATCAAACCCAGTAATATCAATCTTAGGCAGTATTTTTCTAATTTCATAAAGAATGAATGCTTTTCCACAGCCAACATCAAGTACAGACGAATTATTTTTTAAATTAAACTTTTTTATCAATTTTTTGGCTACACCTTTCCATCTGTCAGGTATATATTTATACCCACCGTAACCATACTTTCTAGGTCCATCCCAATAGTTTTTTTCATATTTCTTTGCTTCAATCATGCAATTAACTTTCGAATTAATCATTCTTTCAAGATAATTTCTCTTAGTTTTGTTATGATTAATCGTCATTAGTTTAATTTCTTTATTATTCATAGTTATTACCAATTTTTATTTAATGTAATATCATTTTTAAGACTCATGAAGGTTGGTCCTTTTTCTCTATAACTTTCATAAATTGCTTTTTCAGTTTGATCTCCATTTTTAGGAAAATATGATTTTATATTTTTAAACAGCTTTGACATTTTTTTTGCATTTAATTCTGAATGTGTTGGACCTAATGAGGGATAATCAGCAAATCCAACTAGGTTTACATTTAGGTTTTGTTGATCAATATCAAGTTTAACTTGCTCAAACGGTCTTTCAATTAAAAAAGGAGTGATGGTATAGACCCAAGGTTTTAAGCCTTCAATAGACATGCCCGATGCACATCCTATAATGCTCTGTTCACATATTCCAAAATTAAAAAATCTATCTGGGTTATCTTTCCTAAAATCATCAAAAATTCCGTAACCAATATCACCGACGATTAATACAATTTTCTTATCTTGTTTTGCTAATTTATTTATAATTTTCCCAAAGCGTCGCCTCATATAATTCCAAGTTCTTTTTTTCCTATTTCAATATCTTTTCCTATTAATTTTCTTGCATGCCAGACAGGGTCATTTTCAAATTTTTTAATTCCCTTACCTTTGATGGTGTTTAAAATTATTGCCACAGGTTTTGTACTATTGTTTTTTTTTGTTAATGCAGAATTAATAGATTTAAACGAGTGGCCATTTTTTACATTAATACATTTCCAATTAAAGGCTTTAAATTTATTAGATAGGTTATTAAGTGGTAATGCATCTTTCAATCTCGATAGGGCTTGAATTTTATTATAATCGATAATTATAACCAAATTATCAAGTTTGTGCTTTGAAGCTATTAGTAATGATTCCCAGGTTGTACCTTCTTGACATTCACCATCACTTATTAGCACAAAAATTTTTCCTGGTAATTTCTGTTTTTTTCTTGCAAAAGCCATTCCAGTTGCAATTGGTAACCCATGGCCCAGACTACCAGTGGTACAGTTAATTCCGTTTTTAATATCTATTTCTAGGTGTGTAGTAAGCTTAGGGTTATACCCCTTTTTCTTTAATAATAAGCAAAGAGGAAATGAAGCATGAGACTTGCTAAGAATAAATTTGTCTTTTTTACCAAGTAAAATTTCATATAAGTATATAAGTATTTCTATGATTGAAAAACTCCCACCTAAATGAGCCTCACCTCTTTTAATAAAAGCCTCAAAAGTTTCTTGTCTTAATTTTTTGGCTTCAGTTTCGAGTTTTTTAACATTCATAATTAATTGATATTATTTTTAGATGTTTCAACTTTTTTATCTTTAATTGATATTATATTATTAAACCTTTTGGCAAGGTATTGTCTATGAGAAATTATAATTAGTGTTTTATTTAGAGCTTTATTTATAATTTTGTCAAATATTTCACCTTCATTTTCTTCATCCAGAGAGCTAGTAGCTTCATCAAAAATTAAAATTTCGTTATTGCTGAATAAAGCCCTAGCAATTGCCAATCTTTGTTTCTGACCACCAGAGATCATTATACCATTTTCTCCAAGTTTTGTATGCAAACCATCATCTAATTTTTTAACAAAATTGAATAAATTTGTAATTTTTAAGATTTCTTCTATTTCATCAATATAATTATTTTTCAAACTTTTTTTCCCAAAAATTATATTGTCTAAAATTGATCCATCAATTAAATTAATTTGTTGTGGAACATAAGAAATTTTTTTGAACCAATTTTTAATATTTTTTTTATTTAATTCAATCTCATCTATAAAAATTTTTCCTTTAGAAAGTTTTAATAAACCTATTAAGAGGTCAACAAATGTTGATTTACCAGCACCTGATTGACCTAAAATAATATTTAAAGTATTTTTTTTAATTTCAATATTAATGTTATCCAAAACATATTCATTACTTTTTTTATATTTAAAGTATCCGTTTACAAACTTAATATTTTTATTAAATATTAGATCATTATCCTGATTGTCGAAAGATTCATTGTTGTGAGTAGGTATTTTTAGTTTGAGAATTTCTTCAACATCTGAATAAGCATGACTAATAGTTTTAATTTTTGTAAGAGAAGAATAAATAAATTGTGCTTGTGTAATAATTTTTTGTGCAGCAAATATTAAAGCTCCAAGTAAAGATAAATTATTTATTAATCCATTTTCCGATATACTTAAAAAATATATATAAATACTCAATAGCACAGTAGTAATAAATAAAATTATATTACCAGGAATATTGGCTATTAATGTATTTTTAATTCCAATATCTATAATTGTAAAATTAGTTTTAGAAAATTGATTGCCAAAAAAAGTATAAAGCTTCTTAATAATAACTTCTCTTAAATTTATATAACTTTCTTGAACAATTTTTATTTTTTCATTTATCTTATTTGAATAAATTTTACTGTTAGTATCAATCATTTTTTTAAAAAAACTATAAACTAAAAAGTAAATAGAAAAAATTATCAGTGAGGACGAAATAATTAAATATGGTGATAAATATAAGCAAAAAATTATTATAGAAGCTGATAAAATCACAGAGTTTATGATTTGAATGAAATAAGATAAAAAAGATTGCATTGTATCAGATTTTTCTATGTTACCTAAAAACCTACTTGATGATTTATCCAAATGATAAGAATAATCTTGGTTTATTGTTTTATCAAAAACAGCCGTAGTAATATCATGACCAACTTTAAGTGAAACATTTACAGAAATCCAAATCAGAGCAATTTTAAATAGATAAGATAAAAAGACAAAAAATATAAATATTGTTACAATAATAAATTTAATGTTACCTTTATCTAAAATTTCAAAAGTATTAAAAAAATTATTAATAAATGGTTTTTTAATAAAGTTTTCGGTGTTACTTAATATCTCAATCATAGGAATTAAACTTGAAATTGATAAAATTTCTACAAATGATGCCAATATAGAGAATATAATTAAGATATTAAGCTGAAACTTACGCTTAGTAGTTAAAGTTAAATATAAGTTATAAAATTGAATTATTATATTATTTTTTTTAATCATTTTTCTTATCAATAATATAACAATTTGAAAGTATTCTTTTTACTCTAAAATTCACATTAGTAATATTTAAATTGTTAAGAATAATATTTATTTCGTTAGATTTAATACCACATCCAATTTTTTCAATATTGCTCATTATTTCTGCAACCAAAAATTTTTTATAGTTTGTGCCTAGTTTAAAAAAATCTAAAATTTTAACTATAGATTCAAAATAAAAATTTGTAATATTTCTTCTTACATTCCAATAATAACTTTTAACCTTTGTGTTAAACTTGGGATTATATTCGTATGATTTTGCAGGTTTTAGTTTTAAAAAATCTTTTACTATTTTTTTTGAAGAAGTTTCTTTTTTATCAATGTAAATAGTATCTTTAATTAATTTATAGTTAAGTTTTTTATTTATTTTTTTTATTTTAATAAATGTTTTAAATTGTTTTATAGAATTAATTTTATTAGAAATTTTGAATGATAGGTTATTTCTATTAAATTTTTTGTCTAATGTTAAATAAGCTGTGGGTATATCTAATAAGCGAGACTTTAAAGCGGTTGAACAACCTCTATGAATTACCCAAGTACTTGATTTGATCCAATCAGAAATCTCTCCTTCATAAATAATCTTTATGTTTTTTAATTGTTTTTTGAAATCATTCCAACCTTGATGATCATCGTAAGGATGGGGTCTAATAATAACATTGGGCATATTTTTAATTTTATCAATTTTTTTTAGAAAGGTTTTATTTTTTTTAAATTCATTATAAGTACTTTTTTTTTCTCTTAAAAATGATTTTAAAAGTTTTTTTTTATGAGCCACACTATGATTTGTTGAATTATCAAGATATTCTTTATAAGATTTTAATGATATTGCTATTTTTTTTTTGGTTGTTTCTCCAAAATCAGAAATAAATAGCACAAACTTTCCGAATTTTTTTTTTAATTTTACACAATTGTTATCTAATTTTTTATCTAATCTAAAAAGATCAATTCTGGGCCATCCAGTCATTTTAACGTCTATTTCTCTATAGACTTTTTTTGCAACTTTGTAATTTTCTGGTCCAATCGAATAATATCTGTCAACTAGATCTTCGATATCTTTATGAATTCTTTGGCGCTGTTCTTTGTAGTTTGATATATCTGTAGGTCCTGCTTCCTCATCTAAAATAACAAAATAGTCAACTTTATTTTTAATATTTAAGATATATGATCGCGTCTCTCCTCCTTTAAAAAAAAAAATTCCATTTTTTTTGCTCTTATTTTTAATAAGTCTTTCTATATCCTCTTTGTTACCAATATAGCATCTTATGTTTTGTTCTATAGCAGATAAGACTAGCATTATTTTAGATTTAAGTTCTCTAGCCTTATGCTCAACTGGAATATATAGTTCAATTTTTTTCATTTAAAATTAATTTTTGTAAAGATTTATAAAATTTTTTTTATTTTTTAAAAATTTTTTTGAAATAAAGTTGTTAATTTCTGAAATACTTATATTAGATGTATTTAAAACTATATAATTGTATTTCAACTTTTTAGCAATTTTTATCCATTTATGTTGATCATTCTTAATTTCTAAAGGTTTTCTTTTTTTTCTTATCTTATTGCTAGCATGAACTACTACAATTAAATCAGGAGAAGGCAGTAATATTTTTAAAAAATAATAATATAAATTTCTTTGAAGTAATAGATATCCAGGAAATCTATCAATTAATATTAATCTATTTGGTAAATGTCTTAAAAGTTTAATTTTCCTAATAATTAAATCAAAAATTAAAATTAAGCTTTTCATTTTTGGATATTTAGATAATTTTTTAAATAATAATAAATTAAAATTTAGTGCCCAGCTTTTTTCACTTAGACCAAAACTACATATAAATGTTTTAAAAAAAGTTTTTTTTTGAAAAAATTTTATTTGTGTAGTTTTGCCCGCACCATCAGAACCTAAAAATAAAATACAATTTGATCTACCAAAAAATTTATTATTTGTATTAATATCAAGTTTTTTTTCATAAGAATTTCTAATTTTAAATAACTGTTTATGATTTTTATTTTCATCATATTTCTTCAAAATTTTAATAGTAGAAAAATATTTCTTTTTAGTAAAAAAAATACCTTTATTGTAAAATCTGTTTTTTATTGCTTCATCTACAAATTTATATTTTAGGGTATAAAAAAAATTATATCTAAAAGTAGCATTATAATAAACATCAAGAAAATATCTTTTTGTATCAAATGGATTTATATAAAAATATCTTTTCTTATAACCATATATTTTTTCCTTTCTTTTGTAGAATCCAGATTTATAAATTAAATTTTCAAATAAAATTTTATTTTGGTATGGGATGTATAAATCTAGATCTTTGGAGTAATTATTAAGTTCACCTAGTGAATTTGAGGAAAGTAATAAATAATCAATATTTTTTTTAGTTAAAATTTTTAAAATTTTTTTTTTATTCATTTTATAAAAATTTCTAAAAAATTAAAAATTAAATATATTAAAATATAGCACTTATTATTTTTTTGTTTGTAGTAATAAATTTTTCTTAAAAAAGATACTCTAATTTGAAAGGGCATAATTTTTTTGTATTTAAGGTAAAATTCTGAAAATCCTATTATTAGTGATTTGTAATTTTTACTTATACTACTAGGGTTATTTAGCTCATATACAACAATATTATTCTGAAAAGATATTTTTATTTTATTCATAATCAAATCAATTATTAAAGCTTTGTCTTCACTTACAATTAATTTTTCATCATAACCATTTATAGACTCAAATATTTTTTTTTTTATAATTATATTTGAACCCATTGCTCCCGGATTATTTACAAAATAATCTTCAATATTATTTGAAGTAGGAGATCTAAAAATTTTTAGTTGTTTGTTTTCTGAGATATAAACATCTGATAAAATAACATTAATAAAATTATTGTTGTTAATTTTTTGATAAGCATTTTTTAAATACTCTTTACTCCAATAATCATCATCATCCAAAAACGCCAAAAATCCATAATTAGAATTTTTAGCTCCTATATTTCTTTTACTTGGAATATTTGAGCTTAATTTACAGTGAATTATTTTGTATTTATATTTATTTAGGTTTCTAAATTCGTTTAAATCAATTTTATTGTGTCCAGAGTTTACGATTATAATTTCAGAGGGTTTAATTGTTTGATTTAAGATACTATTTAAACTTCTTCTTAAATAAAAATTTCTTTTATCTCTTTCATGGGTAATTAAAACAACAGAAAAATTTGAGTGCATGAAATAGATTATTTACTTTATTTTTTCGCAATATAATAGAATAATTAAACTCTTACTTATTTAATATAAATACAATGGTTAATATCAAATATAATAAATCAACATCTAACTTGTTTATTTTTACAAAAAATAAATTTTTCAAAGTACCCCTTTCATTACCAGCATTAAAATCAATAATAAATGAAATTAATAACTACAAAATTGTAGGTAAAGATCAATTCTTTAATAAATTTTTGCCAGAAATAAAAAGTTTTAAATATTTTTTTTCACTAAAAAAAAAAAGTAATATTAGCTATAATGATGAAAGAATTTTTTTTAGAAAGTTTATTAATTCAATATCTTATAAAAATGAAAAAAAAAAAAAATTAATTGATATTGATCATTATGAGTCAATTATCCAATTTGTTAAAAAACATAATAATAGAAACATTAGTCAATTAAACTTATTTTTAGAAATAAATAAAATTTATATATCTTCTTCACATGGAGATTTTTATAAAAATAATATAGTAAAAGAAAAAAAGAATTATTTTTTAATCGATTGGCCATTATATAGCAAAGAGAGTAACATAATTTTCGATTTAATAAATTTTAAAATTTTTTCATCTAAATATTACAAAAATAATTGGTATGAATTCATTAAAAAAAATAAAAAGCACTTTTTAAAATTTTTAGAAATTAAATATTTAAAAATTTTTGTATTATGGAAAATATCAAATGAAATAAAAAGTATGAATATGAATAATTATAAAGTTAATAAGTATAAAATAATCATTGATGATTTTTTTGAAGAATTTATAAGTGAGTAAATGAAAAGAATATTTGCAGGATATATAAATCTTAAACCGATTAATGGAGTGATTTTTCCATCCTATATTCAAAATACAATTAATAAAGATTATATTGTTAGAGATTTAAAAAGTGATTTTTATATGTCAACTAATGAAAATACATATGGTAAAAATTATATTATTTTAACATCTTTATTAAAAGATAAAAAAATAAATGGAGTAACTTTTTTATCAGCTTTTTCTCTTCCAGACACATTAAAAAAAAGATTAGAGATTTATGCAATAGCCTTAAGAAATAAAAAAGAGATACATTTTATTTTTGAAGAAATAAATCTAAAAAAAAAACTTGATATAGAAAAAATAGAAAACTACTTGATTTACAGAAATCCCTTTTTTACAGAAAAAAAAACACAATTAAAAAATCATGAAAATTTTTTTGTTGATAACAAATGGAAGTTTGCTTAAAAAGCAAAAAACAATTTAGTAATGAAAATTAATCACAAAGAGTCTTTTAGAGATTTTGGAAATCAATTCACATCTCATAGTAAAATAGATGGATACCACGGTAGTTTAAAGATGTTAATAGATATTACAAAACCATTTGAATTAAAAAAAATAAAAAATAAAAAAGTAATGGAAGTTGGCTCTGGTAGTGGAAGAATAATTAAAAATCTATTAAAGTACTCACCTGCAATAATTTTAGGTATAGAGCCTTCCAAAGCTATTAAAATAGCAAAAAAAAATATTAGATCAAAAATTGTTGAGTTTAAATCAATCAAGGGTGAAGATATGAATTTTAAAAATGAATATGATTATATTTTTTCTTTAGGTGTAATACATCACATTCCCAATCACCAGATGGTAACTAAAAAAATTTATAAATCTCTTAAAAAAAAAGGACAATTTATTTGTTGGGTATATGGGTATGAAGGTAATCAGCTTTATATTTTCTTTTTTGATAATTTAAGAAGAATCACAAGATTACTTCCTGATTTTGTGTTGCGAATATTCAGTGTCTGTTTAAATTTAATGACTTATATTTATGGATATTTATGTAATCTTATTAACTTACCATTAAAAAAATATTTTATAGAAGTATTCAATAAATGTGATTTCAATAAAAGAAATTATATAATATTTGATCAATTAAACCCCTCATATTCAAAATACTTTAAAAAAGAAGAATTAAATAATTTATTAAAAAAATCTGGATTTAAAAAAATTGCGATTTATCATAGACATAATTATTCTTGGATTGCAATTGCTGAAAAATAACCTAATTAGATTTTTCAAGATTTTGTCTAGTAATATTTAGTATTAACTCGTTCCAAATATAATTTTCATTATTATTATTTTTTAAGTATTCAGAATATTTTTTTTTGAAAAATTTGCTATTTGTAAGTAAATTTTCATTTATATTTCTTATAACAAAATTTTTATTTTTAAGAATAATATTTTTGGGAAAGGAAAACCCATGTTTCTTAATTTTTTTAATTTTGTTGGATATATTATTTCCATACAATTCTACTAATAATTTCTTATTTTTTAATAAACTAAAATTTTGACTAATGGGTGTATCTAAACTTAAATTAATAAGGTCTTTATTTAGAAATGGTGATCTATTTTCTACAGAATTATACATACTAGCATTATCTACTTTATCTAAAACGGTAGGTAAATAATATTTAAAATAATATAATTGGCAAAACCTCATGTTATTTTTGGAATTTTTAAATAATTTTTGAATTTTAATTATTTCATTATGTTTTTTTTTAGTTCCACATAATTCAATTAATTCATTATCACTGATATCGTTTAACCACCGTGTATTAATTAAACTTAATTCACTATCGATATGTTTAAAAAATAAATTTAATTTTTTATTTAAATCAAGATAATTATTATTCGATTTTACTGTTAAAAATTTTTTTTTTATAAAATTTAATAATATTGATGGAATATATTTTTTAAATTTTTCTGCTATCCAAAAAGCTTTAAAAGTAATGTAACCAAAAAAAATTTCATCACCACCGTCACCACTAATACAAACATTGGTTGTTTTTTTAATTTGTTTAAAAAGAAAGTGAGTTGGTATTATTGAGCCATCCCCATTAGCAAATGAAATTTTTTTTTTTATATCTTGAAAAGTATTAAATATGTCTTTTGAATTCATTTTTTTTTTGTAATGTTTGCCTCTATTTTCTTGAAAAATATCTTTAATCTCATCAAATGACTTTGACATAAAGCCAATTGTGAACATGTTAAGATTAATTTTAAGCTTTTGTAAATTAAGCTTTAAAATATTTGAGTCTAATCCACTACTTAAAGATAATGCAGGTGTTTTATCTGCTATCAAATAATTTTTAAGAATTGATGATGTTTTCTCTTTAAAATTTTCTTTAGATTTCTTTTTAAAAAAAATATTATAATTAGGACCATTTTTAAAATCCCAAAAAATAGTTTTAGATATATTTTTATTAAGATTTATTATTTCTCCTGGAGATACTTGTAATATCTCATGATATATTGTGTGTGGAGCAGGTGTGTAGCCAAACTGGTGATAAAGTTTCAAGTTTTCCTTATTTACAAAAAATTTTTTTTTATATTTAAAGATGCCATTTATTTGGCTTGAAAAAATCAATTTATCTTTATTAGTAAGTGTATAAAATAGAGGTTTTTGACCAAGATAGTCTCTTGATAAAGAAAATTTTTTTTTTTTAAAATCATAAAATGCTGCAGCCCACATACCATCAAAATACTTGAAACATTTATCACCCCAATACGAGAAGGCATTAACCAACACTTCTGTATCTGAATTTGTTTTAAAAAAAACCTTTTTTTTTTCTAAATAAAATTTTATTTCTTTATGATTATAGATAGTTCCATTAAAGACACATACAATTTTATTATCCCATGAAAACATTGGCTGTTTACCATTTTTTTTATCTATAACAGCTAGTCTATTCATCCCTATAGAAAAATTGTTTTTTTTATCTAAAAAAAAAGATGTTTCATCTGGTCCCCTATGTTTTTGAATTTTGGCCATATTTTCGATTAATGGTTTATTATATTCTCCAAAGATACCAAATATTGCGCACATAGATTTTTTGATTATTTAAATGATAATTAAATTTTTAAAGATTGCTATAATTTTATATCCATTGTGTAAAATTAATATTAGCTTTGTTTAATTCTTTTTTGATTATCTTTTCTCGTTTTATGAAAGCATTTTTATATTCGTAACTCAAAAACCTTGAGTGAAATTCAACAAAAATATGCTTAATATTATCTTTATGATCCAAGTTATTTATTATATTTTCAAGTATATCATATTCAGAACCCTCAACATCCATCTTAATAATTATATTATCATATTGTTTTAAACTTTCTAATTTTTTTACAAAATCAAAAGTTTGTACATCTAATCCATTTTCAAACTGAGAAATATACATTTTTGAATTATGTTCTCTAATTATACTAGCACCTTCAGATGTTTTCCCTCTTTCATCTTCAACCGTTCCTAAAAGTTTTGTGTTAGAGTCATTAATATGGGCTGCTTTATTAATAAACTCTATTTTGTGACCAAAATTTGTGTTTTGAATTAATTTTCTTATATGATTTTCTAAATTAGGGTTTGGCTCAACAAGTATATAGTCAAAAATATCTAATTTAAAAAATTTTTTAAAATAATTAAAACCTTGACCTTTATTGGTTCCCAAATCTATAAACAAATTTTTTTTATTTATATCCAAACTTTTAAGTACAAAAAAAACTTTAATAGATAAAAAAATTAAAATAGTTTTTTTAACAATTTCTTTTAGTGCATTCATAATATAATTAAATTCATTTGAATTATAATTTATATTGATATAAATAAATATTTATAAATTTAAATGAATTATTCAATAATCATACCTTTTTACAACGAATCTTTAAATATCAAAAATTTACATGATGAATTAACAGAGTTAATCAATAAGAGTTTAAACGGTCAAAGAAAATTTGAGTTAATATATGTTGATGATGGATCAACTGACGATACATTTTTGAAACTCGATAATTTGAAAAAAAAAAATTTTGATCTAAAATTAATAAAAAATAATAAAAATTTATCACAATCAATAGCCTTATATAACGGGATAAATAATTCAAAATTTGATAATCTAATTTTTTTGGATGGAGATGGTCAAAACGATCCAAATGATATTACTAGAATGTTGCTTGAATTTGAAAAAGGAAATGATTTAGTTCATGGATATAGAAAAAACAGAAAAGATAACTTTTTTACCAAAAAAGTTCCAAGTTTAATTGCGAACCATATTGTTAGAATGATTTCTAATTCAAAAATAATAGATCATGGCTGTACATTAAAAATTATAAAAAAAAAATTTTTAGATAAAAGAATACTATGGGGTGATTTTCATAGACTTTTAGCGGCTAGGGTAAACTCTGAAAAATTAAAAATTGTACAGTTTGAAACCAATCATAGAGCAAGAAAGCATGGAGAATCTAATTATGGTTTTTCAAGAATTTTTAAAATAATTATTGACTTAATTTATCTTAATTTATTTCATAAATCTAAGACAAGAAACTTTTATTTCATAGGATTTCTTGGTTTAATATCTTTGGCTTTAAGTTTTATAAGTGTCACTTATATGTTGATACTAAAAATATTTAAAGATGTTTCATTTATTGAAACACCACTTCCTATTTTGTCTGTATTATTTACAATATCTTTTTTGATATTTTTTGCATTGTTATTTGTCTCACATTTAATAACTCTTTTAGAAAAAGACAATACATCTAAAAAAGACGATTTTGAAATTTTTGAAAAATGAAGTTAATTTAATCTATAAATAATTGTAGAAAAACCAATATTTTCAATTTTTTTTAACTTTCTCAAATTAAAATCTGCTTGTAAAATATTTGAAATTGTTCTTAAACTATTAATATTATTTGTATTGTAGACTTTTTCTATTGTATAATTTTTTGTTAAGTAATTATTGATTTTAGAATTTGACGAATTGATTGCAATATAATTAAAATTTTTTTTTATAAAATCAAAAAAATTTTTATTATCACTAATAATAAATTCCCCACCAATAAAAATATTTTTTTCTGAACTAGGTTTTATTTTAAGATTCTTAACCTGGGAAATATATTTAATCTTTTTTTCTATCTCATTAATTGAGTTCTTATTGTCAGCATCTGGATTTAGTGAAACTAATTTTTTTGAAATTAGCATTTTATAAAGATTTAAAGTTTCAATATTTTCTCTATAAGTCATATAAGAAGTAAAAAATAATGTTTTAGTAGATGAATTATAATCGTTTAGAACTTTATATTGAGCATGACCCTTATCTAAAATTTTTTTTGAATAGTTTAAAATTGAAATTTTTTCATATAAAAAAAATAATAAAATTAGGCAAGTAATTGATAGGACAAAATTGTTGATATTAAGATCGTTACTTATTTTTGATTTAATCATAAAACCAAATAAAATATATAATAAAAAAATCGAAGGACCAAAATAACGAAGTTGAGGATACGATGTATCTGCTACAGCAAACAATAATATTGGTTCAAATATTAAAAATAAATTAAAACTTAAGAATTTTCTATTAATATGCTGATTAAAAATAATTGAAAACAAGATTATTGTAATTGTTATAAAAAACAAGGGTTTTTCAATATTAAATATAATCTTAAAACCATTTGTAAGATCCTGAAGGAAAATTTCAAATCTGTCAGCTTCGCCATAAGCACCTTGATAATTGCTTGAAAATAAATGGTGAATAATTTTATCTTGAGAAATTAATATGTTTAGTAAAAACCCTAATATTAAAAAAATTGTTAAAAAAATAAAAATATAATTTATTTTTTTTTTTTTGAACTTTTCAAAATGTAAAAATAATATTGCATAAATAGATGGTGTTGCTGCCCAATAATTTATACCCCATGCAAGAGAAGCCAGCAAACCAAATATAATGTAAGAATTTAAATTAAATTTTTCAATTTTGATAAAATACTTAATAAAAAAATAATATTGTAAAAGATAAAGAAATAGTAAAAGAGCATTTTTCCCATAAACATTTGCAATATCAAAAAATAAATAAGAACAACTGAGTGCTAAAAAGGAAATAAAGATATAAATTTTTGATATTTTAAGTTTATAAGAAATTAAAAAATACAAAATCAAGCTTAGCGTACAAAATATTAAGCTAGAAATTCTACCAAATTTATAAAGTAAATGTGGATTTAAAAAAAAAAAATCTTTTAATTCAGGTAAAGTATATTTCCAAATAAAGACATTTTTTATTAATATTAAGAACCCAGTGCTTAAAAAGCTTATTAAAGGATAGTATATAGGTTCTACAATATTTTGATTTGCATATGAAAAAAAACCATAGAAATATAATAAACTCTTAATTCCTGCGGTTTCATCAGCACTAATAAAATAAGGCAATCCAAACTCTAAAGTATCTAAATAAAACTTAAAAAATATAAACAAAAAAAAAGCTAGAATAATTTTTATTTTTAAACTTTTAGTTTTCATAATAATTATTTTTCTAATATAAAATAATAATAATTAAACTAATATATGAAAAATTTATTTTATACTAGATATCCTTTATCTATTAAATCATTATATCATTTACTAAGTCAATTTTATAATAAAAAATCACCTACCAGAGCGTTTCATAATTTTTTTTTAAGAAATATTTTTTTAAAAGGAAAAACTATTGATCTTGGTAGTGGCAACCATAGCTCTTATCTTAACTTTATAAAAAGTAAAAAAGTAATTTTTTATTATGCTGATACAAAAATATCAAATAAAAAAAACTTTATAAAAGTTAATCTTGAAAAAAAACTTACAATAAAGTCTAGTTCGTTTGAAAATGTTCTTCTATTTAATGTTCTAGAACATATTGTAAATTACAAAAGTCTAATTGAAGAAATTAATAGAATTTTAAAAAAAGGAGGAAAATTAGAAATCTATGTTCCTTTCATGCACCGATACCATAAAGATCCGGAAGATATATTTAGACCAACTCACTTTTATTTAAAAAAGATATTAGAAGATTCTGGTTTTCATGTGAAGACATATACAATTGGAACTGGCCCATTCTCAGTATTTGCTGAAATGATAAACAACTATTTAAAATTTTTCCCAATTAAATTTATAGTTACATTTTCTTTCTTATTATTGGATAGAATAATTTCACTATTCTCCAAGGATTTTGATACTTTTTATAATGGAGTTCATTGCAGCTGTAAGAAAAAAAAGTGATAAAATTAAACTATATATCTGAAATTATACTTCCTTCAAAATCAGCATACTCAGTTCAAGTCATGAAAATGTGTGATGCATTTTCAAAAAAAGATTTTAATATAGAATTATTTGTCTTAAATAGAAAAACCCACGTTAAAAAAATTTATAAAACTTATAATTGTTCAAAAAAATTTGAAATTAGATCCACAAATATTACTAATAATAATTTTATTGGAAGGTTAAGATTTGCTTATAAAATCATAAGAAATTTAAAAAAAAATGGTTTTGATGAGATATATTATTCAAGAAGCGTGATATCAGGAATTTTATTAAGTTTTTACACAAAAAATGTAATTATAGAAATTCACCACAGTTTAAAGGGTTTTACCTTTATTCTATTTTCTATACTTAAAAACTTAAATTCATTTAAGAATATTAAGTTTATTTTTATTTCAAAAGATTTAGAGAAATTATTTAACCTAAGCAACAAAACAATAGTATTAGATGATGCAGTAGATTTAGAAAATTTTAATAAAGTTAAATCAAAAGTTAAAATTAATAAAACTTGTGTTTATACAGGGTCATTTTCCAAAGGCAAAGGTCTGGAAACAATTATTGAAATTGCAAGGTTATTACCAGATATATCGTTTCATCTATATGGTGATTTAATAAATACACTTATATCAAAAAAAGACTTAACTAAGATAAAAAACATAGCCTATATGGGGTATGTCGATAATAGAAAAATTCCTAAAATATTAAGTTTGTATAATCTATATATGATGCCCTATTCCAATAAAGTTTTTGTTAGATCAAAAAATATAGAGGTTAGTAAATATATGTCACCATTAAAATTATTTGAGTATTTGGCTTCGGATGGTGTTTTATTTGCCTCTGATATGAAAGTTTATAAACACATTTTAAATCAAAAAAATTGTGTATTGATCAAAGATAATTCAATAAATGAATGGGCAAAAAAAATTTCAATATTTTTTAAAAAAAAATCCAGATTTAAATATTTATCAATTAACGCAAGTAAAGTAGCTAAAAAGAATACTTGGAATATTCGTGTTGAAAAAATTAAAAAATTTATCAATGTTGTATAAAAAAAAAAAAGATAAAATTTTGTATTTAAAGAAAGGATATATCATTAAAGATATTTTTTCTAATGATATAGATTTTCTTAAGATCACAGATGAGTTAAAAAGTGATATTAATTTTAATTATAATAAAAATTATAGTAATTTAAAAAAATTAGGTGGATTTAAATCAGGTAATTTAAATTTTATATCTAAACTGCATTCAAATAAAATAATTAAACTTTTAAATAAAAACAATTTTAAAAATTATTTTAATTTTATAACTAATGACGATATACAAAATTATAAAATAATACTTGGAGGAAATTTAAATTTACCAAATAGTAAAAATCAATTTTTCCACACTGATGGTAATTGGAATCCAAGAATGATAATTGTCAATATAGCGACATCTGATATAGACCTTAAAAATGGTCCTACAGAAATAATTGAGAGCTCACATAAAAAAAATATTGCTTATTGGAAGTTTGCTTTAAAAGTTTTTTTTTTAAAAAAGAGAAAAATTTTCTTAAAAAAAGGTCAAATTATTTTTAGAGAGCACAGATTATGGCACAGGGGAACCTCTAATAAGACTAAAAAAATACGTGAAATGATTGGTATTATGTTTATAAAAAATAAGAGTCACATTAATATTAGTATAAAAAAAAAAGATAATAAAATTTTCATGTTTTCAAATATTTTTAGAAATTCAAAAAAAGAACGACTTAAAGAACACATTTTTTTAAAATTTAGAAGTATATTTTTTTTATATAAATTTTTAGTTTCAGTAATTAAATAAATTATGAATACTCCTGTCCTTTTAATGACATATAGAAGACCAAAAAACATAAAGTTGATTTTGGATATTCTTAAGAAAATGAATCAAAAAAATATAATTGTTTTTAATGATGGTTTAAAAGATAAGGATCATCGATTTGGTCATGTTGAAACAAGAAAGTGTATTCTTAATTTTAAAAAAAAATAAAATAAAAATAATTTTTCCTAAAAAAAATTTAACACATAAAAGAATTTACCATACGCAATTTCTGAAGTTTTTAAAAAAAATGATAGGGTAATTATTTAAGAGGATGACTGTATACCCAATAAGTCATTTTTTAAATTTTGTAATTTACTTTTGGAAAAGTATAAAAATGATAATAGAATATCTCAAATTACAGGCAATAATTTTTTAAACTATAAAAAATTTAGAAGAAGAAATAATGATAGTTATTCTTTTTCAAATTTTACGAGTTCTTGGGGTTGGGCAACATGGAAAAATCGTTGGCAAAATTATTATGATAGTGAAATAAAGATGTGGCCCAAAATTAGAAAAGAAGGTTGGCTTAATGATATTCTTGCAAATAAAAAATCATCTACTTTTTGGACAAAAGCTTTCGATAGACGATACAAGTTTTTTAGATGATGATTGGGATAGACCATGGACATTAGCAAATTTAGCTAATAATAGAATTAATATTTTTCCAAATAAAAATCTTATTTCTAATATTGTAGAAGATAATGTAGCTCTTCATTCTAATCCAAAAAAATGGAATAATTTAAAATTAGAAAATATTAAATTTCCATTAATTCATCCAAAGATTATTTGTTGTGATAGACAAGTTGATGAATTTTTTGACTAATGAAGGTTTTAGTACTCCAAAATTTTATTTTAGATTAAAAAAAATAAAAAATTTATTTTCTTAAAATTATTTGGTTAAATAAAAAATTATTTTTATAAAATTTAACTTTATTTTTAAAGTTTAAGTGTTGAATTTTAACTTTTTTAAGGTCTAATAATTGACTCATTTTTTCAAAACATTTTTTATTAAAAATATTGATATGCTCTAATGGATGAGCACAATTTTTTTTTGGAATATAATTATTTGACAATTGTTGTTTAAATAAAAATGAAGATGGAAATTTGTGAAACATAAATCCATTATCTTTTAGCTTTCCTTTTAATTCAGATAAAGTTTCAAAAGGTTCGGGAATATGTTCTAGTACCTGGTTTGAAAAAATTAGATCATATTTATTATCTATTTTATTAATACTTTCATAATTTTTAATATTAATTTTATCTAAATATTTTTTTCTTGAATCTGAAATCTCAACTGTTTCAATATCAAAATTCATACTTTTCATAAAATTAGCCCAAAATCCCCATCCACAACCAAATTCAAGGATTTTAATTTCGTGACTTTTTTTTTTAATCATTTTCTCAATTATTTCTGCATCATTAAAATATTCTTTGAATTGCTCGATAGATAATACCCCTTTTTTTTTGAAGCTTTCATCACTTGAAATTAGAACATCATATAAATAGAAACTCAACTTTTCGTTAGGAATATTTGTTTGAAAAATACCATTGCAATGTAAGCATTCAGATATTTCATATTCTTCATTTTTTAAAATCTCACATATATTTTTATTTTTATAATAGTTTATTAAAAATTCTGTCATATTTTTTGAACTGTAATTTATCTTATAGAGAGATTTAAAATGATTTTTTTGACAAAATGGACATACTTTTCTCTTAATAAGTTTCATAGATTATTTAGTTGCAATAAAGTTGAAACCACCAGTTTGTTTAAAATTTTTATTTTTGGAAACAAGCTTATCTAATATCTGGTTAAAATAAAATTTTTCAAATATTCTTTTCCATAAAGAGCCAAATAAAATATTCATTGATGAAGAAAGTCTACCTCTTACAGGATATAATTTAAGGTTATTAAATTCTTTAAAAAGATAAGCCAAACCATCTTTACTATATCTATAATAGTCTTGAAAATACAAATCTTCAGGTGCATGATAATGATATAAAAATGGTACATAGCCATAAATTACTCCATCTTTTTTAAGCATTTTTCTTAAATTTTTTATAGCTATAAATGGGTTGTAGACATGTTCTAAAACTGCGAGACAAATTATTACATCAAATCTCTCACTTAGTTCAGTTTTTTCAATTTCAATTTCTTCTGATAAATCTAACTGGAAATCTGGATAGTTTTCAAAAAGATTAATATCAAGAGTTTTTTTTTCAATACAATTAATACTGTGATAATGCTCTCTCATTGATTTTCCAATATCTAGTACCACCATACTACTATTTATATTTTCTATAATTTCTTTTCTAAATTCTTTTTTATAAACTAGATACTTTTCATCTATATCAAGATTTAAAATTAAATCTTTAAGTTCTTTCTTTTTTTGATTAGGATTTCCAAAGATTATCATATTTATTTTAAGTTTAAGATTTTATCGTACCAAATTTGAAACAAAACTATTGTTAATATTTGTCTTTTAATTTTATAAGTTTTTTGTGGATATTCTTCAAAAAATTTTACTAAATTAATATAATCAAAAATATTTTGTTTTCTTATTTTACTCTCAGTAAAAAAATCCTTTATTATATTTTTAAGATGATTATCTAAAAAAATTCTTTCAGGCGAAAACCAACCAGTTTTTGGCCTATTTAAAATGTACTTTGGTAGAATACCTATATTTTTTAAAATATATTTTCTATTAAATAAGCTAAATTTTTTTTCATTTGAGATAGAAAAAAATTTATTTATTAAGTCAGCATCCTGGAAAGGTACACGTGCTTCTACAGAATTAATCATGCTTCCTTTATCAAGTTTATAGTTACTTTCATTAGTAAGCCAATACCTAGTATCAAAATAATTGATATAATCTATGTTTTTATATTCCTTGATATCATTATAAAAATTTATTTTATTAATAAAATTTTTTTTTAAGTCAAAGTTAAATAAATTTTTATAACTATCATTTTTAAATATAGAATAATAATGTAAAGGTATATCATTTTTATTTAACTTATTTATTTTACTAATTTTTTTATTAAAATATCTAAATAATCTTAATTTTGAAGCAATATACATAGATTTATATCTATCATAGCCACAAAACATTTCGTCTGCCCCATCACCAGTTAAAATAACTTTAATATTTCTTTCCTTTGCTAATTTTGTTTGCCAATAAGTGTTAAGAAAATTAAGATTAGATATGGGCTCATCTAAATAATCTGTTACTTTGATAAAATCTCTATATAAACTATTTTGATTTTCAATATAATTAACATTTAATTTAATATTATATTCTTTAGAAATCTTTTTAGAAAAATCAAAATCTACATTAAATTTTTTAAATTTTTTATTAGGTAAAAAAAAAGTTGTAAAAGACTCAACATTTTCATTATATTTTTTTGCTAAAATCGTAATTGTAGTTGAGTCTACACCACCAGATAAAAAAGTACCAACTTTAGTATCTGATACTAGATTTTTTTTAACACAATTTTCTATTAATTCTTTAGTTTCATTTTTTGAAGGAATATTATTTATTTTTGGTTTATCTAAATTAAAAAATTTTTCTTTTGAAAACACTAAACTGTTTAGATTATATTTATAAATGTAGCATGGTGGAATTTTACAAACATCTTTAATTAGTGTTTTATGCTCTTCTGTAAATCCAAAGTTAAAAAAAAAATCTAGAGAATTTTTATCTAATTCTTTATTTGATAGACTGTAAAGAAACCATGCTTCGGAGGAAAAAAATAAACTATTTAAATTTTTATAATAATACAAAGGTTTTGTACCTGTAAAATCTCTAATAAATTCTATATTCTCAGAAATTAAATCGATAAAAACAAATGAAAACATACCTCTTAATTCGCTTAAAATACTTTTTCCTCTATTTTTGTATAATTTAAACAAAACTTCAGTATCAGAGTTTGTATTTAGATTTTCATTGGGAAGATATTTAATCCGAAGTTCATTGTGATTATAAATTTCTCCATTGAATAATATAATATGACCATCGTCACAGAATATTTTATTAGAGTTTTCCCTCAAATCTTGAATTGATAATCTTGAAAAACCTATTTGAATTAATTTTGATTTAAACTTAATTCTTTTAATTTCAGAATAATCAGGACCTCTTTTTTTGAGTTCATTATAATAAAAATCAAATTTTTTATTAATTAAATTGTTTTCTTTATTGTTGATATCCGTAATAAAACCTATAAAACCACACATATATTAACCTAACATTTTAATTTTAAAAATATATGAATAAATTGTTTCATGAATAAGTTAGGACTTTTTAATAAAGTTACGATAGTTTTGGTCACCTTTAAAAGTCATCATATTATTGAAAAATGTTTAGATAATTTAAATGAGAATTTTAAAAAAATAGTTGTTGAAAATTCTGATGATGATGTATTGACAGCTAGTTTAAAAAAAAAATATAAAAATTTAGAGTGTATTAATATTGGTTATGATTCTGGGTTTGGATATGCTTTGAATAGAGGTTTTGAAAAAGTAAAAACTGATTATATCATATCAATGAATCCTGACAGTTTCCCCGAAAAAGATTGCATAGAAAAACTAGTTGAAACTGCAGATAATTATAATGACGTTGTGTTTGTTACACCAGTTACTTATATCAAAAACAATACAAAAGAATTTAGTTCTTATGGATATTTTAAAAAAAAAGAATTTAAAAAAAATGATCAAAATAAATTAGAAGTTGATTGGGTTAATGGTAATGTTTCATTAATAAAAAAAAATATTATTAATAAAATAGGTAACTTTGATGAGAATATTTTTTTAGAATATGAAGAAAGAGATTTTCAAAAAAGAATTTTTTCTATAAAAAAAAAAATAATGATTGATTTTAATGCTAAATCTCAACATTTAGAGGGTAAATCTGCTAATGAGAAATATGCTTTTCAAATGAAATGTGAAGCATCTTGGCATCACGCTTGGTCTAAATATTATTTTTATAAAAAACATTATGGAATATTTTATTCACTTTATTTAAATATACCCATGGCTTTCATAAATTTTTTAAAAGCAATTATTTTTCAACTCATCGGTAATAAAAGAAAATCAAAAATATATAAACTATACTTTTTAGGCTTTCTAAATTCCTTAATAAATAAAAAATCTTTTTATAGAGCCGAAATAGATTAAAGATTACCCCCAGGTAAATCTAGTCATCTTTTGTTGTATTTTTAATGATGCTTTAGAATATTCCTCAGTTCTATTATCTATAAAGATTAATTTTTCCTGTTTTCCATGGCAGAAAGTTTGGCTTTTTTTCCAATTATTCACTTCAAATACTTTATTTTCAGAATTAACTAAAAGTAAATCAAAACCATTTTTAATAGAAGTAGTGGAAAGACCTTTTCTACCACCTTCAAAATAATTTGTTTCAATTTTTTTAACAAATTTACTCCTATCAAATTTTAACAAAAGTAAATCATTTGCTTTCATAAAAAAACCTGTTGTTCTGATATGTGGATTTGGAAAAAGCTTTACACTTATTAAATGTTTCAAACCCCATCGTAATTGCTGAAATTTTGTATGTTGTGTATAATAGAAATTTAAAAATTGACTTGATAAACTTGCATAAGAAGCTGTAGCACCTATAATTTTTTTTTCCGAATAGTGATTAATAAAAATTTTAAGCCAGTTATTGCTATTAGGTCTTGTATGTGTATCTAGAAAAAGAATGCATCTATTAGGGTATTTATCAGCTATTCTAAAATAACTACCAATATCAAAATCATTATTTTGGTTACTATCATCAAATTTAATATAATCTAAAAGTATCCTTTTTTCCCACTGTTTAATTATTTCAGTATTTTTGAATTGTTTAAAACAAATAAGAAGATCATGCTCATAGCCACTGTTAAACTTTTTATAATTATTTATAAATCTTATTAAATATTCTATTCCAAAGGGTTCATACGCAATATATGCAACTAAAGGCTTTTCTTTATAAAAATACACTTACTTATTTTTTTTTGTCAATATATTATGAATATGATGAGATACATTTGATGCGTCTTGTAAAGTCATTTTCGTATGTGTTGGTATAACAAGGTATTTATTTTCAAGTTTATCCATATTTGGAAATTTTTTATTTTTGCAAAATTTTTTAAATATAGTGTATCTATCATTTCTAAAGTGAACTTGATTAGTCTCTATAAGTTTAGATCTCAGTTTTTTTTGAACATGATCCTTAAAGTCAGTTAAAATTGTAGTTAGCCAAATTACAGGCTTAACTTTTGGATTATCATTTTTTAAACATCTTAAGTGGGGGGTGCCGGCAAGTTTATGTGCATATAAATTATGAATTCCATTTCTTATTTTTTTAATTTTATCAAATTCTTTCATTGAGTCTAATAAAAGAGCAGCACCAATATCTGTCATTTGGTACTTATATCCAACATCAATAATATCATTTTCCCAAGTACCACCTTGTTTTTTGGGTCTATCAATCCCAAACCATCTGATTATCTTTGCTTTTTTTGATAAAGCTTTATTTTTTAAACTCAAAACCCCACCATCACCACTAGTTATGTGTTTTATTGCTTGAAAACTGAAGATAGTAAAATCAGCAAATTTTGTTATATCTTTATTATTAAACTTTGCACCCAATGATTGAGCAGCATCTTGAATTAATAAAATTTTATTTTTTTTAGCTAGTTTGTTGAGTCTTTCTAGGTCACAAAGCAATCCACCATAATTAACAAAAACAATAGCTTTAGTCTTTTTAGTTATTAATTTTTCAACATGATCAACAGAAATATTTAAATCTTTTTCATCTATATCTGCAAATTTAATTTTGGCTTTTAGATATAGTAGTGGAATATTTGTTGCTGTACACGTAAATACTGGACATATAACTTCGTCATCCTTCTTAATGCCAGCAAGAATGTAAGCTAGGTGCAAAGCATCAGTGCCTGATCCGACTGCTACAGCAGGTAAATTTCCACAAAACTTTTTAGAAAAGACATTCTCAAATTTGTCAACCAGTGGACCTTGGCCAATCCATCTAGAAGATAAAACTTTTTTAATAGATTTAAAAGAATTTTTTGAAATATATGGATAAAATAAAGTTACATTTTTTTTTTTGCTTTCCATTAATGGATAATCTTTAAAGTTTTTCATGTCTAATTACCTTTATTTAATCTGACTTTATTAATTAAAAATGTCTTTAAATCATCCTTTAGAGACATCGCTCCCTCAATTGAAAGATGAGTTTTATCCATAAAAAAAAACATATCTTTATCTTTGTCATAAATTTTGCAATTATCAAGAGGACACAATGTTCGATAACTATCAAAAATATGGATTTTTGAGTGTTTTTTTTGAAGCTTACCTAACTCATTATTCAGCTTAAATAGATTTCTATTATTAAAATCAATATTTTTATTCAGTGAACAATCAATTTGTCTGGAGATACAATACAAGGGGTTCAAATTTTCATATATAAAAGGAGTAGAATTAAAAAAAATAAATTCAATATTTTTTAAATTAAACATATTTGCATTTTTAATTTTTTGTAATTTATCTATATTATTTATATCAGTAACGTAAAATATTTTTTTGTAGTGTTTTGAAATATTTGTAATTAGCTCTTCTGAAATAAAATCATAATTGGCAGGTTTAAAATACATATTTTTTAAGATCTTGATTTGATTTAAAGGGTTAACAAATTGAGCTGTGTGACTATTACCTTCTATAAAAAAAAGGTAGTCATAATTTTCTTGTTTGAGACATTTTTTATTTAAATTTAATTTATTTAAATTTGTATTCTTTAAATTATTACTACAATTTAGATGAATTTCATTGTCTAGCACATATATTGATTGAAATGTAACTCTTTCAGTCCATTTATACTTATTTTCAAGATAATTAATTTTATATAAAAAATCTCTTATTTTAAATCTTAGATTAGGTGTAAAATTTTTTATTAATATTAAAGATAAAATTATAATTAGAAACATAATAGTAAATTTAACAAAAATTGATTTTATATTTTTTAAATTTATAAAAGGTCTTTCGATATATTTGTAACTTAAATTAGAAAGTATGAGAGATAAAAAGAGACTTGAAAAAATTAAAATAATTTTATCATTTATATATATATCAAAAAAGAAAATTACAGGAAGGTGCCATAAATAAAATGAATATGAAATTTTTCCAAATAAAACAAAAATTTTATTTTCAAAAATGTAGTTTTTTTCATAATATATAATAAATAAACCAGAAAAAAAAATTACAAGAATATTATTTAACAAATAAAATAATTTTAGATTTAATAGAATTGTAACAAATACTATAATTATTGAAAAATTGGAAACAATGCAATTTTTACTTATATTTTTACTAATTAAAAAACATAAACACCCAAATCCAATTTCCCAAAATCTTAAAGGCGAAAAATAAAAAGTAAAATCAGAATTTTTAGAAAAAATATATAAGGAAGATATAAGTGATACAAAAATTAAAAAAGAAAGAAAATAAATCAGGGTTTCTGTTTTATTTTTAAAAAACTTAAATATTAAGAATATAAATATTGGATAGATTAGGTAAAATTGCTCCTCTACTCCAAGGGACCAGGTGTGGGCAAAAGGATTATCAAAGATGTTATAAAAGTATCCTTTATTAGAAAATAGAAAATAAAAATTAGAAACTCCAAATAGAGATGATAAATAATCTAACCATTTAGATATATTTGGTGGTCCTAATATTAAAAAAAAAATGTAGATAGATGTTGTTATAAATAATAAATTAGGAATAATTCTTTTAATTCTTTTTGAAAAAAAATGTATTAAGTTAATTTTTTTTGTTTTTAGATAATCAGAATATATTGATTGAGTTATAACAAACCCAGATATTACAAAGAATATATCAACACCAAGGAAGCCTTTTTGAAAAAAATCAATTCTTAAATGATAAAAATAAACTAATAAAACAGAAATTGCCCTTAGACTTTGAATATGATTTTTATAACCTGTATCTAAAATTTTTTTTACCATCTAAATTATTAAATTTTATAAATTGACTATTAAATTTTAATTGATTTATATTAAAAATATTTAAATTTATATATAATAAAATGAGTATTTTTAGAGTCATACAAATAAAAAAACGAGATTCTAAATTAAAAAAATTTCTAATAGACATCAAAGAAAAAAATTTTTTAATAAATAGATCCTATACTAATACCCCATGGGTACATTTTAAGAATTCTAATTTTAGATTTTACAAAATAGTTATTGAAAGTAAAATAGTTGGAATTGTAGTTATTATTAAATTAAGATTAAATGATCATCTACAATTTTTTTATATATCTAAAAATCATAGATCTAAAGGTTTAGGTAATGCAATATTAACTAGATTATTATCTAAAAAAAAATTTACAACAGTTCATGTGCCAAAAAAACTCACTATACGAACACAAAAATTTTACCAAAAAAATAATTTTAAATTGTCCAATCTAAGTGAAAAACATAAATTAATAAAATATTGGATAAAAAGATGTAGGAATTTTGATTCCAAAACTTTTTCTGAAAAGAAACTTTTATATAAAAATTTATATTAATTATTTAATAAAAGCCAAATATTGGTTAACAATATTTACTTTTACACTTTTGCTAAAAGAAGACTGTATTTGTTTGGTGAATTTTTGATCTTTAAATAATTTCTTATTTAATGATTTAACTGAACAAATGCCCCACCCAGTTGCTGTTACAAAAGATTCATTAAATTTATTTATTTCCTTTAATGAAATATTTTTTTCTACTACTTTAAGATTTAATTTCTTAGCTATTTTAATTACTTTCTCTCTTGTTACACCTGGTAAAACATATTTAGATTTTGGGGTGTATATAGAATTTTTTTTTATAAAAAAAATGTTGAAGCCATAACCTTCATTTATGTTGTTATTTTCATCAAGTAGTATTGCGTTAGCTTTTCTGTCAAATTTCCAAATCTCTTCTCTAGCAAGTGATAGAGTAAAATAACTGGAAGAATTTTTAAATCTTGGATCTAAATATTTTGGTGGAATTCTTCTTAGTTTTGGAACGTGAAGCCTTAGTCCATTTTTATAAAAGGGTGCATAATTAAAAAAATTTATTTTTCTCATCTCTATGACTTGAGAGCCACTTCTTGAAACTCTTATAAAGCACCATAAATCTTCATTTTTTTTTAAAAATTTTAGATTTTTTTTTAACAATATTTGAATAATTCCTTTTATTTTCTTTATTGATAAATTTATCTTAATTCCAGTATACTTTGATGAAAAAATAAGACGTTTGAGGTGTTCATCTACAAAATATGGAACTTTATTAAATGTTCTAAATGTATCATATATCATTTCACTATTTGTGAATCCTAAATCAAGAATTGAGATAGAAGCTTTGTGTAATAATACGTATTTTCCATTTACATAAGCAACTAGATTTTTATTACTAATCATAATTATAGATTCTAAAGAATTATTTATCTAAATAATTTAGTAAAGATATTCTGCTTGTTCCATACTCTCTTCCCTCAATATTAGTCCATACTAGAGATTCAGGATATTCAATTAAATGATCACAATTTTTACAATAATCAATTTTATCAAAGTTTTTTTCAATATGATCTTTTCTCAATTTCATGTACTTTTCTCCATTAACAACTTCTTCTAGTGATTGTTCATCTAAATGACCTAGTACAGCTATTGAGTCATGTCCCAATACATTTGGACACGGTACAACTGCACCTTTAGATTTCCCTAAGCCACCTGCTCTTATTTCAATAACACCATTAAGAGGTCTTCCACATGATCTTTTTTCTATTTTTTTTGATTCATTGCCTTTCCTAGAAATCTCATCTTTATCATACATTCCTGACCAATTATGAGCCATCCAAATTTCTGCTTTAATATCTAAATATTCTATCCAATTTTTTTTATACAAATTTAATTGAAGGTCTTTATCTTTATTATCTTGTATCAAATGATTAGTTTGTAAAAGTGTCTTGTATTTTTTCTCTTTTAGAATTTCTAGACATTCTTTTAAATTTCTTCTAACCATATCAAAACTATCTTTTGACATCCAGTGATGATAACTCTCCTTATCCCACCCCATACATGATACTTTTATGATAGACATGCCTGCTTCACATAAAGAGATAAATCTTTTTTTATCAAGCAATTGCCCATTAGTATAAATCATACTTACAATATTTTTTGAGGATAAATAGCCAACAAATTCTTCTAATTTTCTATTTAATAAAGGTTCACCACTTCCTGATAAATTAACATATTTTAAACCCATGGGTATCGCATCATCAACAATTTTCTTAAACAGTTCTTCATTTAGATTTTTTTTAAATTCCTTTTCTCTTCCACCTTCAATACCTTGAGGACACATTGGACATGCTAAATTACAACCTCCAAATACCTCCATATTTAGCTGCGTAATTTCTTTAATTTTAAATTTTTCCATTTTTTTAAAAGTTATTATTGTGTTAATTTATAAGCACATTCCCAATCATTTGAAGGAAATAATGATTTTTTTTTAATAATTAAACTCCAATTAGGGTCTATAAAGTAGTCTTCTTTACTATTAACATTCAAAATATCAAAAGAAAATGGTACATGTGCTTTTCCATGAACTTTAAAATATATTTTTTTTGAGGTACGTTCAGCAACTTCCATATATTCTTTTATAGTATTTTTTTTCATTTCATGAAGGCAATCAATAGCAATTAATAAATCAAAATATTTTTTTTTTAAAAATTTTATTTGAATAGGTAGAATTAAAATAATATCATTGTTCTCCATCATATCATCAAAATCTTTTTGATTTTTGATATCAATCCCAAAAAAAATTCTTTTATCCTTTAATGATTTAGTCAATCTTTGATAAGCTGAAGGTAAGGCAGGTGGAATATCTACAAGAACATATTTTGAAACTGCTTGAGAATTACTGATTATACAATCACATGTTCTTCCATTTCCAGAACCTATTTCTATTATTTTAGAATTTTTTTTTTCTAATAAAGGTAATATAGTTTCAAATTCGATAAGAGTTCTTAATTTTTCTTGAGTAATTTTTAAATTGTTTTGAAAATTAAATATATTATTAGAACCCACAAAAGTTTCATCACTGAGGTTATGAATATTCTCAAATATCTTTTTCTTTTTAATCTTATTATAAAGTAAATTATTTATTAAATTTAACTTTAAAGAACGCTCAACTTTAATTGAAGGATAAACTTTAAATAATTCTACGAAGGGCTCATCATTATTTGGATTTTTTTCTATAATTTCAGATATTGTAGCATCAGAAAAATCACTATGAAAGTTAGGATTATTAAATTGAAACTCACTTGTGCTTTCTTTATCTCCAGAGTTTTCTATAAGTTTTAAAATTTTTATTATTGCTAATTTATGATGACTAGAAGTTTTTTTATAATCTATAGAAAACAGATATCTATCCATTGACTTAATTAATAGATTATCAAAATTGTCTTTATTAGAATTTATCCAATATCTTTTTAAATTTTTTGATACAAAAAGATTAAATACATTTGTCATAGTATAACCGTGTATAAATTTTCTAATATTCTTTGATAATTTTATCACCGAGTTTAATATAGAGTTAGCATATTATAAAATTTCCAAATGATTCTTTGAATATTTAGTTCTTAAGTATTGAGATATCATGTGCATCATAGCTTGAAAAATATCTTCTGTAATCCCATAATTTTTAGTTTTTAAATTTATATAATAGTTAGATGAATTTTTTATAAATTTATTATTACCAAAGCCTATAAAAGAAATTATATTTAAATTATTTTTAATCGCATATTTAGTTACATTAATAATATTTTTAGAAGCTCCAGAGCAACTTATGTTCACTAATATATCACCCTTATCAGAATAATTTTCCAATTGTTGACTAAATATTTGACCAAAATCAATATCATTAGAAATTGCTGTAATTAAATCTATTGAATTAGTCAGAGAAAAAACTTTTGGAATAAGTTTTCTCTCTGAGGAATTTTTAACACCCTTATTAAAGTCACAAAGAAAATGATTTGAAATTGATGCAGAACCACCATTTCCACAAACAAAAATTTTCTTTTTCAATTTTATATTTTTTTCTAAAAATTTAGTAATTTTTTCAAGTTCAATGAAGTGTTCATTTTTGAGAACATTTGATAATTTGTTATTGTAATCAATAAAAAACTCTCTAGAAGAATTATATTTTTTTTGGTAGTTCATATATTAATATTAAGGTATTTATTTAATAAATCCATATAGAAAGATAAAAATGAAAGTATTGATAACGGGTTCTAGAGGTTATGTGGGTAATAGACTTTGCGAACTTTTAAACAAAAAATATAAAGATAATATAGAAATAACTGGACTAGATTCTAACCTTTATCAATCAAAAAAAAAAATAGAAAAAAAATTTATAAATAAGGATATAAGAGATGTCAAAATCCAAGATTTTAGAGAGATTGAAGCTGTTATACATTTGGCAAGTTTATCAAATGACCCGCTTGGTTCATTAAATGAGAGTTTAACAAAAGATATAAACCATAAAGCGACAACAAAAATTGCAAAATTATCAAAAAAAATGAATGTAAAAAGATTTATTTTTGTTTCTACACAAAGTGTTTATGGAATTTCAAAATATAAAAACAAAACAATTAGAGAAAACGATGAAAATATAAATCCAATAACAGAATATGCCAAATCAAAATTTAAAGCAGAAAAAGATATTTTAAGATTAGCAAATGATAATTTTTGTGTAGTAATTTTGAGACCATCAACAGTCCATGGACCATCAGAAAATTTTAGAAGTGATATTGTTCTGAACAATCTGAGTGGATCAGCATTTACAAAAAAAAAAATCATAATAAATACTAATGGTAAACCTTTTAGACCTGTATTATTTATTGATGATTTGTGTGCAATAATTATATCATGCTTATTTAAGCAAACTAAGATATTACAAAAAAAAATATACAATGTTGGTTATCCTGGAAAAAATTTTAGTATTTTACAGATTGCTACCATGGTTAAAAAAGTTTTCAATAAATGCCCTGTAATTGTTTTAAACAATCCAAGCCACGATGAAAGATCTTATAAAGTTAATTTTAAGTTATTAAGTAATGACTTTTCAGATGTAATAGACTTTAAAAATAAAAATATTTTAGATGATATAAAAAAATTAAAATATTTTTTTAAGAAAAAAAAATTCTCTTTAAAAGATTTTACATCAGAAAAAACGAATAGAATTTTTAAAATAAAAACACTTCTAAAGACAAAAAAAATTAATAAAAATTTAAAATTTATTTGATGTATTCAAAAATTAATAAATGTAGGGCATGTGATCATAAAAAATTAATTAATCTTTTAAATTTAGGAGAGCAACCTCTTGCCAATGCATTATTAAAAAGTAAAAAAAATTTAGAAAAAGAGATTAAAATTCCATTAGAGCTTTGCATGTGCAATAAGTGTAAATTAATTCAACTGAAGCATACAGTTGATCCAAAAATATTATTTCAAAAATATTTATGGGTTACTGGTACTTCAAAAAAAGTAAAAACTTATAGAAAGTTTTTTTTTGATGAATTAAAAAAGAATATTACCTTAAAAAATAAATTTATCTGTGAAATTGCAAGCAATGACGGGTTTTTTTTAGAATACATCAAAAAAGATAACAAAGCTATTGGAATAGACCCAGCTAAAAACATAGCCAAAATAGCTAACTCAAAAGGGATTAAAACACATGTAGATTTTTTTAATTTAGATACAGCAAAGAAAATTATAAAAATTTATAAAAAAAAACCTAATTTAGTGATTTGTAGAAACGTAATTCCTCATATCGAAAACATTAAAAGTGTTATGAAAGGATTAAATGAAATCATATCCAAGGATGGCATTGGAGCAATTGAGTTTCATAATGCAAAAAATATTATCAAAAAAAAACATTATGACTATATATACCATGAACACATATATTATTTTACATTAACCACAATAAACAATGTTTTAAAAAGAAATGGTTTATTTGGTTTTGATTTTTTTCAAAGCCCCATCAGTGGTGGCTCATTTGTAATTCTTTTTAAAAAAATAAAAACCAAACATACAAGAAAATTTAAAAAGATGATTAATGATGAAAATAAATTAAAATTAAATTCAATTTCAAATTGGAAAAAATTAAATAGAATATGCAGTAATCATAAGATTACGTTAAATAAAATCATAAGCAAATATAAAACTATTAAAAAAATTGCTGCTTATGGAGCATCCGCAAGAAGTTCAACATTAATCAATTATTTGAATTTAAATAATAAAACAATAAGAAAAGTTTTTGATCTAAATCCATTAAAAAGTGAACTTTATACCCCTGGAACACATATAAAAATACAAAAACCAATTGTAAAAAATTTAAAACAATTTGATGTTATAGTTCTTTTAGCTTGGAATTTTAAAGATGAAATTCTTCAATTTTTAAAAAAGATTAAATTTAAGGGTGAAGTGATTGTACCTCTTCCAAAAATAAAAATAATAAAGTTAAATAAATGATAATTAAAAAAACAAAATTTAAAGATACATTTATTTTGCAACACAAGAAAAAAAATGATGAAAGAGGTTTTTTTACAAGAGGCTTTTGCAAAAAACTATTAACAAAAGCTAAAATTAATTTTGAAATTAAACAAACAAATTTTTCATTTAATAAAAAAAGATTAACATTAAGAGGTTTTCATTATCAAAAATTTCCTTTTTCAGAAAGTAAGATAATTACCTGTGTAAAAGGTAAAATTTTATTGGTTGTAATTAACATAAATAAAGAATCTCAAAATTACTTAAAACATATTAAGTTTAATTTGTCAGACAATATTAATAAATCAGTTTTAATTTCAAAAGATTGTGCTACAGCTTTTCTTACATTGGAGCCAGAAACTTTAGTATTATATTATATGTCAACATATTATAAAAAAGATAAAGGTAAGGGTATTCGTTATAATGACCCTAAATTAAATATTAAATGGCTAAATAAACCTAAAATAATTTCAAGTAGAGACATTAAATTCAAAAATATATATTAATCTTTGAAATAATTGTAATTTTTAGGTTCAAATGTCAGAAATAAAACAAGCAGTAATTTTTTGTGGTGGGTTAGGGTCTAGATTGGGAAATATTACCAAAAAAGTTCCAAAACCAATGGTTGATGTTAATGGAAAGCCATTTCTTGAACATCTGTTAATTCAATTAAAAAAGAATGGGATTTCTAAAATTTTATTATTAGTAGGCTATAAAAGTGAAATTATTAAGAGTTATTTTGGAACTGGTAAAAGATTTAATATTAAAATTTCTTACTCATATATGCCAAAAGAAACAGAAACAGGCACAAGACTTTTTGTAGTAAAACAAAAATTAAAAGATAAATTTATTTTACTTTATTGTGATAATTATAGTTCTTTAAATATTCATAAATTAAATTCTCAGTTTATCAAATTAAAAAAAAGTATTTTGTTTTCTCTAGTAAAAAAAAAAGTAGGAAACTGCCAATTTAATAAAAAAAAAGAATTGGTTAACTACTATAAAAAAAAATCTATAAAAAATAATTTTGTAGAAATTGGTTATATGATAATTGCAAAAAAAATTCTTAATCATTTAAAAAAATCTGATAAAGATTTTTCAAATTTTTTGATCAAGATTTCCAATAAAAATTTAATTGGTGGAATTATTAATAATAATGGCTATGCAAGTATTGGTGATAAAAAAAGATTACAAGTAACAAAAAAATTATTTTTAAATAATGATTATTTATTAATAGATAGGGATGGAGTACTAAATATTTCTCCAAAAAAAAGATATGTAACAAATATTAATGAACTTAAAATAAATAAAAATTTATGCATAAAGTTACCAAAATATTCTAATTTAATTTGTATCTCTAATCAAGCTGGGCTAGCTACAAAAGATTTAACTTTAAAAAATTTGAAATCAATTAACACAAATATCAAAAATTACCTTTATCAAAAAAAAATATATATTAAGGAATTTTTTATAAGCGATCATCATTTTAAGTCTAATTCGTTTTTAAGAAAGCCAAATCCAGGTTTATTTCTTATGGCCTCTAAAAAATATAAATTTATTTTAGATAAAACCTTTTATATAGGTGATGATAAAAGAGATATAGAAGCAGCTTATAATGCAAATACATTTATCATTTACATTGGAAACAAAAAACTTACACAAAAAGAAAAATTGAAATACAAGTTTATAATATTAAAAAAAGAAATTAAAAAATTATATGATGAAAAAATTCAAAACAATTTTTAAAAAAAATATAGTTACTACAAAAACGCCATTAAGAATTTCATTTTCAGGTGGAGGAACTGATATGCCATATTTTTATTCGAAATATAATGGCATTACAGTAAGTACCAGCATTGATAAATTTGTGTATGTTACTATTAAAAAACATTCAAATTTTAGTGAAAAATTTAGGCTAAATTATTCAGATACCGAAATAGCTAACGATATAAAACTAATTAAAAATCTTAGAATTAGAGAAACTCTAAAATATTTTAAGATCAATGAGCCAATCTATATCAACACCATATCAGACTTACCCTATAATACAGGTTTGGGCTCATCTAGTGCATTTTTGATAGGCTTAATTAATGGTATTTTTTTACTTCAAAATAAAAATGTTACATTAAGAATCATTTCTGAAATAGCATTCAAAATAGAGAATAAAATAACTAATAATTCTCTTGGTAAACAAGATCATTACATAGCAGCCTATGGAGGATTAAGAAAGATTACATATAAAAAAAAACATGTCGCTGTTGAAAAAATTACAATTCCAAAAAAAAATTTAAACTATTTAAACCAGAATTTACTGTTTTTGTGGACTGGTAAAACTAGACTTTCAAAAAATAACTTAACTGAACAAAAAAAAAATTATAAAAATAATATTGATAATCTTAAATATTTAAAACAGTTGGCCATAAAATTTAAAAGTTCATTAAATTCTAAAAATTTAGATTTAAAACAATTGGGAGATATACTTAATCAAAACTGGAAAATAAAACAAAAGTTCACAAAAAATATTTCGAGTAACTACCTTAATACAATCTATAAGAAAGCAATTTCTAATGGATGTTATGGAGGAAAGTTACTAGGTGCAGGGGGGGGAGGTTTTTTTATTTTTATTTGTAAAAAAAAATTACATAAAAGAATAATAGATAAAATTCACAATTGCAGACACGTAAATTTTAAGTTTTACAATCAAGGAACTAAAAAATGTTATTTAGATTAAATCTTGATAACTATGAAAATATTTTTTTAAATCTTCTTTAATTAAAATTTTTCTACTAATTTTTTTTCCATTTATTCTTTTTATTGGCTGATTATACTTTATTTGACTACTATATTTTACTTTTACTTTTTTTTTAAAAAATCTTTCAAATTGATCTTTGAAAGCTTCTATAAAAACTTTATTAGAAGAACAGTAGCCAGAGGGAAAATATTCAATTTTTTTTGATTTTGATTTTATTATTTTTAAATAATAGTTAGTAAGTTTATCAATATAAATATTATCTCGAATGTAATTTGGATGTGAGACATAAGCTTCTTTGTTTTGTAGCCAATTATAAATTAAATAATAATTTAATTTTTTTTCTTCCAAAATTCCCCACGGGTTTGTAATAAATATACACTTATATTTTAAGTTATATTTATTACAATAATTCACAATTTTATCATAAGTAATTGATTTTGAAATTCCATATTTATTGACAGCTTTATATTTTCTTGAAATAATTTTTTGAAATATTGTGTTGGACACAATAATTGTGGTTTGTTTTTTTATTTTATTAAATACTTTATCAATATTTGACATATTTTGTTCTAAAGATTTACTTAATTTAAACTTAGAATCGTCATTATAGTCTTTAGTTGAAGCGTGATGAAAACAAATAGCATCAAATTTATTTCTGGATAGTAAATTTATAAAACTTTTATCTCCAAATTTTGTTTTTTTAAAAAAGATTATATTTTTTATTTTATTTAATTTTTTGATTCTTTTAAGTCTTATTGATTTATATTGATTTATATTTTTAGTTAGTGTGCAGTATATTATATCTTTTTTTTTTTCAGATATTTTTTTTACAAAGTGATAACCTGTGAAAGATGATGCACCTAAGAATAATAATTTCATTAAATCTTATAATGATGTAATTAGATTTTCGTATTTTTTGAGATTTAAAGAAAAATTAAATCTTTTATCATTTAAGTATTTCATTTTATTTTTTTTTTTAGTTTTCAAAAGTAATTTTGACAAAGTATTATAGTCTTTGATTTTAAAAAGTTTTCCATATTTTTTTTTATTTAATATCTCTTTTGGTCCCGTTTTACAATTTGTTGAGATAATAGGTATACCAAAGGTTAGAGCTTCAATTAGAGCATTAGGTAGACCTTCATACAAGGAACTAAGAACAAAAACATCAGCTTTTAGATAATAGGGATAGACGTTATTTTTAAAATTTAAAATCTTTATTTCATTGTTCAGTTTATTTTCCTTAATAAATTTTATTAAATCTTTATATTCACTTCCTTTTCCAATGAGACAAAATTTAAATCTAACTCTATTCTTTATCAAATTTAGAGCTTTCAAAATAGTTAATTGATTTTTTTGTGGGACCAACCTGCCAATGGATAAAATATTTATAATTTTTTTTGAATCAGAAAAAAAATATCCATTCACTTTTCTATTTGAGTATTTTTTTAGGTCGCTTATTTTCTCAATTAAATTGTAAATGACAAATGTTTCTAGATTGAAAAATTTTTTAAATTCTTTTTTGAAATCTTTGCTATTTACAATAATTTTATCAGCCCTTTTAAAAAAAAAACCCATAATTTTTTTCTTCATAAAATTCAGGGCATAGTTGTTTGGACTTTGATTTGATCTAATTATAACTTTATAATTAAGTATTTTTGACATTATTATTGCCAGTATATTTGATTGAAATGCAACTACCGTAACTTTTTCATAATTAAAATTTTTTAACAATAAATAAGCACAAAAAAAACTTTTCATAATTCTACTTTTTTTATTAAAATAATTAGTTTTTGGTGAAATAAAATTTACTTTATTTGTAAATTTTTTTTTTTTATCTTTGTTGGCAGTTATCAATGATACTTTATGATTATAAGCCATTCCATTACAAATATTGATTAAGTTTTTTTCTACTCCACCCTCTTCCATAGAGGGGCAAAAAAAAATAATTCTTTTATCAAATTTTTTTAAAGATTTTTTCATATTGCAATATGTGATTTTTAATATTAAATATTTTTAGTGATTGATACATTTTTGAAATTTTATTTTTGTCAGATTTTTTTAAGTTTTTTATAATAAGTTTTGACATTTTTTTGTTATCTCCAATATTAACTAAGTCTCCATACTCGCCATTTTTTAAAATCTCTTTTGGGCCAGATTTGCAATTTGTTGAAATAATTGGAACCTTAAACATTCCAGCCTCAACTAACACATTTCCAAAACCCTCGTATATAGACGATAGTACAAAAAGGTCTGCTATTTTGTAATAACTATAAACATTTTTATTATTAGAGATTAAAGTAACTCTTTTTTTAAGATTATTTCTTTTAATATATTCTATTATTTTCTTTTTTTCACTACCATAACCAACAAGCAACAAATTTGCATTTACAATATCCTGAATATCCTTGAAACTTTCAAGTAACATAATGTGATTTTTTTGTTTTTCAAACCTGGCAACATTAAGAATAATCTTAGAGTTTTTTTTAATAATTTTTTTAGTAGCAAGTTTAAATATATTTTTATCAAAAGAAGGATTATATATTGTAGTCACTTTTTTATTGCATAGTTTTTCTAAATCTTTACCAAGCTCCTTACTTATAGAAATAATAGAGTCTGAAAATCTATATGTGATTTTTATTAAGATTTTTATTATTTTATCTTTTAATTTATCAGAGTAGTCTAATTCTATTGGATTATTGCGCTCTATTAAAATTAATTTAGCTGTTTTTATTCCACACAATGCCAACACAGAAATGATATTTGCAAAATGCTGATTAGATATAAAGATAATTTTAGAGTATTGATTTGTAT
>TARA_B110000977_G_scaffold57015_1_pt1 | contig 39607 bp, 27 predicted proteins | sample TARA_B110000977 | Tara Oceans TARA_B110000977 (sample SAMEA4397798) | marine metagenome | biome: Polar Biome; feature: [SRF] surface water layer (ENVO:00010504); material: water (ENVO:00002006), including particulate matter (ENVO:01000060) such as... | depth 5 m | reverse complement strand
AGGCGGTGACTTCGACCTGTTCGATTAAGATTAGGGATTTGGAGGGTTATTTCTTTGAAATGTCCCACGTTCCTGCGACTTGACGTACCTCAAACCAATCGGTGTTAGCAGAAGTTTTCTTGTAATGAAACGATGGTTGAATGAAACGAATCTCTCAAATATGTTATAAAATTATTACCCTCTTTTCTCTCCTCTACCTGTTGACGGTGTTGACGAACTTGGCGGCGGCGACGTGCATGGATTGCGCGCCGAGGCAGAAGATCAGGAGCCAGATCGCGGGGAGCCACCGCCCTGAATACGTCACATCATATTTATCTTCAACGAACGCCAGGGTGTCGATTGTTTCGAAGTAGGTTCCTCGGAAGGCAACGATCGTCGGGCAATCATTACTAGTCGCAGTAACGCCGTCATACTCCGCACAGTCTCTGCGCTGGAACTGCGGCGCCACCACTGACTGAATCGCAAACGCCACAGGATTGATGTAGTACGCCCACTTCCAGTACACGGGGATCTGGGGGAGGGGTAGGTACAGTCCGCCAAAGAGAAACGCGATGGGGATGAAAGCGGAGGTTCCAGCTTGCGCGGTTTGAATCGTCGTGCACATGCACGCCACGGCTTGGCCAACGGATAGGAAGCTGTATGAGACCAGCACGTTGATCAGCACGTGGAAGAAGAACGATTCGCCAGTGGGGACCATGCCTACTAGGAAGTATAAAGGTGTCACGGTGACGAGCGCGATGAGCGCGACCCAGGGAATCTCAATCAGGGCGTGAGAAATAGCGTACGGTATCCCATCGTACATAAAGCTCGAGCGTTCTCGGAACGAGACGGCTCGTTCTCGTACCCGGACCGGCATCACCGCGTTCATACAAATAATTCCGGTGAAAATCGTCGTCATGAACACCACGCTTACCATGCTCTGCACGCCGCCTTCGTCGCTCGTGTCGAGGTCGACGTAGATGACGCCGAACAGGATGTAGAGGACTGTTAAAACGCCGATCCTGCCGCAGTTGTACCCCACGTCCCTGAGCTGCGCGAGGTGCGAGCGGTACAAAATCGTGCGTAATTGCGTGGAGAACGACCGCGCGTACGGGCTACTGAACTTGAACATCTCGCTCCCCGCTTCCGGGGAGGATAAATCCGAGACTAGAGTACTTGCGGCTTTCCCCGCGTCTGAATTCTTGAAGTGCGTTTCTAACTCCAATCCATCCAACAAAACCCCGGTGGCTTTCGAATCCCCATCCGCGCCGCCCGCGTTTGAGGAATCGGTGCCCCCCAAAATGTCAAGCATCCACGATGCGGGGTTCATACCTAATGGGAGCTTGTTCTTGTCCTGTTGCACTGATGGTAGGCTCTCCATGTACCCCACGAATTCACTCGCTTTGTTCGCGCCGAGCGGCCCGAAATACACCTGCCACCCGCCTCTTTGTAAAAGAAGAAGGTCGTCGAACATGAGAAAAATCTCGCGGCTCGGCTGGTGAATCGTGGAAATCACGGTGCGGCCCATTGTAGCGACTTTCTTCACTTCAGTCATCACGATCAGGGCGGCTCTGGAGTCCAATCCAGACGTGGGCTCATCGAGGAAAAAAACGGGGGCGTTGGACACGAGCTCCACGGCTACTGTGAGAACCTTTCTTTGACCGGGACTTAACCCGTTGGAGGACCCGCTGGATCCAATCATTCGCCCCGCGAGCGGCCGCAACTCCAGGATATCGAGCGCCTCCGAGACGAACCCGTGCCTGGCTTCAGCCGTAGTGCCCTCTCCAAGCCTCAACTTCGCCGAGAACTCCAACGCTTCATTAACAGTAGCAAACTCGTTGTGTAAATCCATCTGCTCGCAGTACGCGGTGCACCGCGCGAAGGTTTCTTTTTCCACCGAGTGGCCGTTTAACGTGATCGTGCCTTTTCGCACTCCGCCTGTTTTTCTGCCGGCGATGACGTCTAACAAAGTGGTCTTGCCCGCACCAGAAGCGCCCATCAACGCGAGCATGCGGTTCGGGCGGGCCGCGGACGTCACGCTCTGCAACAATTGCTTGGAGCCCCCCCCGCCTCAGCGGCGATGTTCACAGTGTACTCCAGGTTTTGCCAAGCGATGCTCATGGGGACGAACTTCACCGCATGTTGCGCTAAATCTTTGCCTTCGGTTGATAGGGTGGCATCGGACGCTGAAGCTGAGCTTTTGACCGGATTGATCGCAACGACAACCTCATGCGCCTCACGCTCCGCCTCTTCATCCGTCCCCGCGCGTGACGACCCGATGTTCATGATGATGCGAACCTTTTCCAACGTCTTCACAGACCCGTAAAACGTCAGCGCGAAGAACCCGAGGCAGAAAAACGCGCCGCCCCACAGCCAGCGCGTATCGTCGTCGATTTGGATTTGGCTCATGATCGCTTTGCCCATAGTAGTGCATTCAAAGGCACCATCCGCGCACAGCGTAGCAACAGGCACTGATGACATATTGGGATTTTGCAATAAATACTCAATCTGCACAACCGGGTTAATCGCGACCTGTGCGTCGTACGTGTCGGACAGGAATTCATTCTGGCACAAACTTCGTAAACTGTACGCGAACAAACTTATGTAGTACACGAACTTCAGGAAGCCCATCTTTGACGGGGTGATTAAGAACCCGGCGAAGATGATGAACACGGCGATCACGGGCCCGGGGAACGTCTGCGCGGCTTCCATGTCTGGGGCGGCTAACGCGACAATTCTGAAGAATGACGCCATCGCGACGTTCGCTAAAACCAAATTCAGGTAAAAGAAGAACCAGTTACCGGCGTTCATGGCTAGACCGACCATGGGGTAAAGCACCGCGGAGAACACCAGCGTTTCCGCTAACGCAATAGGCAAGTGTACCATGCCCCACGCCGCGATGTACGCCACCCCGGGGAACATCTTGTTGTCTAAATGCTTGTACGCGACGTACTTCTGCTCCACCGAGAACGTGAGCTCGGAAAAGTTTGAAAAGGAGATGTGCAGGACGCAGAAAAGAAGCATGCCCAACTTTTCAAAGCCGCGTTCGGGGGGGAGGTCGAACCACACACTTCCCAAAATCAGTGACGTAAACACCGCCGCTCCAATCCGGGCGGACATGAACAGCTTGTTGCGGATCGTCACCTGCGCCTGTCGCTTCAGGACGGACAAAAAATGAACAGTGAACGAGTGCGGAAACTTGACGCCGTACTGCTTCTTGGCGAAGTCGGTGGTGAGTCGCACGTCTTTACCGTTCGCGGCACACTTCGTGGTGACTGATTGGTCATACAAATCGCTTGATTTCCAAGCTTCCTTTAACGCTTTCGTGGTTAGAGGCGCTTTCGAGGAATCAGACAAGTTCACGGTGCTTCCCTTTGCCAAGGCTTTGGGGGGCGAAGCGACTAGGTTCACCAGCCAATCCGCGACGTCCTCGCCGGAATCCTTCGCAGGCGCCGCGAAGCCTAGTTTGCCGAAATAAGCAGCCGCCTCACCCCTCGGGCCGTGGTACACGGGCGCGCCCTCTCTGAGTAATAGCAGCTCGTCAAACTGCTCAAACACCTCGGGGGTTGGTTGGAGCAGAGCGACGATGGCGGTGCCGTTCGTGGTCCTGGCCCAGGCCCTCAAAGCGGCGACTATGTTGAACGTCACGGCGGCGTCTAAACCGGTGCTAATTTCATCCATGCAGAACACACGAGCGTTGGTCACGAGCGTTTCCGCAATCGTAACGCGCTTCTTCTCACCTCCTGACACACCTCTGACCAAGTCGTCCCCAATAATCGTGTCGATGCACCCTTCCAGCGCCAACAGCTGCGTCACCGCTTTCAGCTTGCCTTCGTGGAGGTACTTGGCCTCGTCCGTATCGGCGGGCGCTGGGGTGGAGTTGTCGTGTGAAAATTTCGCCGTCTCGTGCACGGTTAAAAACGGCAAGTGCGTGTCGACTTGCTCCACGTACGCGCACATCCGGTTGACGCTTATATTCTTCTCCTCTAGCTCGGCAGCGGTGAGGCCACCGTACGTGACGCCTTTGTCGGGGATGGCGTTTTTAGGGAGCGCGCCAGCTACTGCTTTTAGGAGTGCAGTCTTTCCATGACCAGGCGGCGCTAGCACCAGCGTAATCTCGCCGGGCCGAAACACGCACTGCACGTCTTGTAACACCGGAAACTGCTGAATCGCGTTTTTGCCCTCTTCCTTTGGCAGAATACCGACCGCTTTCGCCGCCGCTTTGAACGGCGCCACCGCTGCGCCTGCGAAAACCTCCGGGACAGTCACGATGTCGCGATCTACTTTACTCGCGGGCAATTCCAAAGTATAAGAAAAGTCGCACTTCACCTCAACCTTGGGGCGTTCGCCGTACAGGTCATCTTCGCACTTCAAGATGTTCAGGTAGGCGGCGAGCTTGTCCGCCACGGGTTTGGGGCCGCCCCGATACAAAAGCACAGTGTCGCCCTCAGGGGCATCCAGAACTGCTGACGAAAGAGACGCGGCGTACTTATCAGCGGGAGCCATGGTGCGTCGTCGTGGAGTGGAAATCAATCAAGAAAACGGCGGCGGCCGTTGGGGAGGTCGTCTCGTGAACTAACCCCACGCCCGTGGAAGCTTCGCTTACAGCTGTATGCCGGCCTGTGCTCGAGTCACGGGACCGAAACGCGAGCGTGCGCTCGGTTCGTTTGGAACCAGGTGCTTGGACGATTGGCAGGGGAGGCATGCAGACATTCGATGACGTCGATAGCGCTATTCTCGGTTTCTCGCGTTTTGCCATACGAGTCGGGAGAAACGACAGTCTAATAGACCTCCAAAAGTGGCGATATCGACTAGAACAGCATATGGCAAAACGACTTTCTTTCTGATGCTGAGTGCCGAGTTTTTCCACAGTGAGCCGGCGCGCTGGGGACGCGGCGGGGGTCTACGATGCCTCCTCACCCCCCCGTGTCCCCGGGCGTTTCCATCACCGAGCGCGTATCTCCCCACGCGCTCGATATGGAATCCAACGGCGCTGAGGGTGTTTTAAAGGCGCTCGGGAAGTGCGACCGAGAGCTTTGGAATGATGAGTTTTTGGATGAAGATGACAACAAATCGCAACCCGGCTTGAGTCACCCCGACATCACCGGCCGAATCGCGTTCCTGTCAGAAGCCGTCGCCCGGTGCATCGCTGGTGACAGCTCCAACACCCCCACCGCGGTGTTCATCGTCGGGTGCGGCACGTCCGGCCGGCTGGCGTTCCAAACCGCGAGGGCGGCGCAAGCGATGTTAGATTCGACTTCAAAAAATAAAAGCCGGAATGTTTTCAGGCACGTAATCGCCGGCGGCGACGCCGCTTTGTTTCAGTCCGCTGAGTCCTGCGAGGACGACTGGAAACAAGGAGCGGATGATTTCGAGCGTCACGTTGCATTAGCCGGAACAAATGAATCCCATTTAACTCAAGGAGTGGTTATAGGAATTTCCTGCGGGCTTAGCGCGAAGTATGTCGCGTCGATTCTGAATTCTGCAAGTGAAGACAACCGATTTTTTTCCTGCGCGATTGGATTCAACCCGTTGCGTCACGCGTCTCCAAAAAACGGGTTCACGGGGTTGAATTTGGTGTCTGAGGTTACTAAATTAAACAACACAGATATACACGATCAAGTACTTTTAATGAACCCCGTGGTAGGGCCGGAGCTCATCGCCGGGTCGAGCCGGTTGAAAGGTGGCACGGCGACGAAGATGATTCTCGATTCGGCGTTTTTCACGAGTTTTTTTGCAAGCGAACAAGTTATCGGAAACAACGATACGAACGCGGTGTCACTTTCGTCACTTCACCAGGTCACTACCTATGCGTTCGACGTGTTTAGGGATGTGACGCAGGCCGTGGGTAATGATTCAAATTTCCAACAAACAGCCGCGGCAATCGCACACAACCTTTCACACTCCCTATGGGCAAATACACTCGGCGCGGTGAAAATCGTAAGCGTCGCGGAGTTTGCAGAGAGGGAAAATATACAAAAAGTATCCGCCGATACCGTCGTCGCGTTGATCGACGCGTCGGAACAGAACCCCACGTTCGGAACGAGCATTGACCAGTACAGAGCGTGGGGAGGGGATGGGTGGCAGGGGCTTGGAATTGAAAAACCGAAAGGGTGCTTCGACTGGGGGTGGGACGCGTATTTGAAACAAACGGAGGAGGATCAGAAGAAGAAAGGAGGATCAGATGAAGAAAAAGAAAAAACCTCTTTGATTTTCCTCTTCGCGCCGGGACGTGCGGACGATCCAAAGTTTGCGTCGGCGCAGAGAAACGCCGTGCGTGACGCGCTTGCGATGGAAACGAGACACAACACATCGATCACCACTGCGTTCGTGTGTGTTCGACACTCCCGGAATGACTCTTTGGTACCGCCGTGGGACGAAGGAGAGTTTACAAAACTTTTCGAAACCGAACCGCAGAAACTCTTCATCGATTTGTGCGGAGAGGATCGTGGACAACGTACGCGCGCCGGGGTAGTGTCACGGATACCCACTACTCTGAGTTCATGGCTAAGCGCGCGTACACACGAACTCTGCTTGAAGCAAATTTTAAACGCGATATCAGTCACGGGCCATTGCTTGTTGGGAAAAACCTTGAATGGTCGGATGGTGGACGTGAGGGTGAGTAACGAAAAGTTGTTTTTTAGAGCGTGCGGGATTGTTCGGGATGTTAGTGGGACTTCAATTGAAGACGCCACGAAAGCAGTGGTCACGGCGAGCTCAGGGCTTGAAGGGCTTGAATGCAGTGGCGGCAGTGATATTAACAGTATCGACGGTATAGACTACAAATTCGTCAGTGAGCAACTAGTCACACAAGTGATAGCGTCCGCGAAATCAAAGCCGCACGTAACGCCTTGTGCGATTCTAATAGCGCGCGGCGCGTGTTCGACTTACTCTGAAGCGAAACAACTGATAGCCGACTCGGGCAACGTAGGGTTATTGCTAAGGAGTAAATTAGGAAGGTAGTAGGGTTTAGGGTTTATACAATACCTTAAGTAGCTAGATCACATATACGTCTTTTACAAAATATTAAGTTGCGGGTAATCAGTCAACAGCTCATCTTCCGAAAGCGTGTCGTCCTCTTCCTGCGGCGTCCAGAGCACCTCCACAGCTTGCAGCGCGTCGACTCGAATCGCGCCGACGCGCTTCAGCGCCGTTTTCAACTCCGCGCTGTCGTTCACCGCGGGCAGTTTCAGCCCCCCGTCACACGCGGCGATGATCGTCACTAATATGTACTCGTTGAACTTTTCTGAGGAGCCGGAATTTTTTGACATCTCAGACGCTTTCTTGCGGTTGTTCACGTTGACTAAAGTTTCCTCCTCGAATTTTCCCCGTTCGTCCATGGAAAACTCGTTGAACCGATCCTCCGCATCCGCCGGTCCGTCCGCGGCGGCGGACGTGGCGTACCCGTACACGCAGTACTCCGGGTTCCGCAATAGTGCCAACACGGTTTCCTCAAGCACGTAGTGCAAGCCCTCTGTGGTGCTCGTGTCCGCGTTATCCGCGATGTCCTCCAAATCGAGCTGTAACTGCCGCGCCAATCCAAGCAGCCCGATTTGGATTTTAACCACCGCGATGCGATCAGCACCTAACCGCAATCCCGAATCGTTACCTCCGAGTGCGTTCTTAATGGCATCCAAAAACGCCAGAATGACCATCACGCCGAAGATTGCGGAGAACAAACCGCCGCTTCCGTAGTACATCCCTCCTCCCATCATCCCTCCTCCCATTGGGACGCCCATCGGGATCAACACCGCGCTCGTCGCTAAGCCGCGGCTCGATGAGAATCCAGAAGATCCGTGTGACATCGACGACATGGGTCTTGACATTGAGCTTGATCTGAACGCACTGCCTCCCATTCGTCCCCCTGTTGCGGCGAGCGCATCGAGTGGGGTTGCGAGTGTGGCGACTGCGATCACGAGGGCGAGCGCGGGCGCGGCGGCGCAATCGGCGATTAAACGCCACCACGGTCTCGATTCGGTTGAGGGCTTCGATTGGATCCCGAAATCGAAACTCGAGGAAGACCTTGGTGTGTCGAAACTCTTACCATCGAACTTTTCGTCGTGCACGTCGTCGGATTTGCACGCAGCGCGTGTCAGCCCTGTTCTGTGACCCGTAAAGGTGCGCCTCGTGGTCGGGGAAACGCGGAGGGATATTTGTTTGTTACCCACGGCAGATCGGGCCGTGGTTTTCGTGGAACGGCGGGGGTTCCCAACACGCGCGGTGGTACGCGCGCCGAGAGACACGACAGTCGTCGACGCAATACTCATCGTGCCTCGAAACACTTCGTCGTATCCAGGGTCGCGCGGGTCGGGTGGTGCGCGTGCGAGTGTGACGAACAAAGAGGCCAGGTGGCGGATTAAGAAATCGGGATTTTTCGGGATCTTCAAGTTTGGATTTCGTTCCTTCCGATGTTGACTTGACATAGTATGCGAAAACGACTCTATGCGCCCATTCGAGTGCGCACGGCGGCACGCTAATATGCGGGAAGCGCACGACGCCGCGCTGAACGGCGCTCCCCCGTCGAAGCGCCAACGCGCTGATGATGGACTTTCGGTGGCCCCGCCGCCGGACTTCACACATGTACTGGTACGATTTATTTACCGTTTCCTGGGAAGGTGCCGAGTTTTCCCCAGTCGTCCGACCTTGACTCGACCGCTGACACCCAACACTCCTCCCTTCAGGTGTACAACTGCAGCTTGAGCGATGTTCTCGTCACATCGAAGTTCGTCACCCATAAATACTCCTATGGTTGTGGGGGTTGCCTTTGTACTCACGGTCCTGTCTCCAAAGCGGCAGAGAAGGAAATATTTTTTAATTCTGTTGCGCGTCCGAAGTTTAGCGCGACGGCGAGAGTCGCGTCCGCGATCGAAGCTGCGATAAATCCGAGGTCGGGGCACAGGATATCGTGGTGGATAAACAGCGGCGTGAAGCACGACGGCGTGAAGTACACCTATTCCCCTAAAAGTCAAACAGACAGCGCATACCTCCCTCTCGGGTTGAAGTTTGATATTCAAAACAGGCGCCACCTATCGCCGGCTGAAAACGTCGGCTACATGCCGGCGACGCCGGGATTGCCCGCGGAGGAGTACACCTGGCACCCCGGCCGTTCCACCGCAGCCGTCAATGATGTTGCCGCTCGCGGCTCGCCTCCTGAAATCAACGAAGTGATGTTCCCCGTGCTCGCCACAGTGCTTCCCAAGTGGATCACGGGCTTTGTGGAGGACGCAGGCGGCGCGGGGGGACCAAAACAAAAAATAAAGCGAATTTTATACCTCGTCAGCGGCTACGGCGCTCCCGTGGACTCCACGCACGCCCCCGAGTCCAACAGCACAGAGGCAACGGCACGGGTGATGAAAGCGTTTGTGAATCGCGCGTATCCCGACATTGACGTGCGTTTGGCGCACTCCGGAAACGGCGTTTTCCGGTACGATAAGAACGTTTCATTCGTAAACGAAAAATTGCGTCCCGCGATTGCGAACGATCGAAACGTCGTCGCCGCCGCGCACGGCGAACAGTGGGTTAAACGGTTTAAACTAACTGTAGCGTTGTGTGACGGCACACCCGCGCGTCTCAACGCGTTGATGAACGCGTTTCGAGATATGAAACCCTACCTAGCGCACGCGTTTCAGTTGAAACGGTTCTGGCAATCCGGTTTGTTGGACACTCGGGACGTCGACATCCAGCGATGGGCCCGGGCGGAATCAGCGCCTGCCACGTACGTTGGTGACATAGAACGCGTGTTTTCCGACCCAGGGGCTGGTACCAGTGACAGTGATAAACAAAAAGCCAAAGTAGACGCATCCGTGACGCTTAAAATCGTTGAGGAAATGCGAAAACACAGAGACGCGTTTAAACGAGTCGGCGACGGTGAACAAAATTCGCACGAGCTCGTTTCGTTTTGGCTGCGGAAAACGCGCAAGCCAGTGTTGGCGGTTCTGTGCGTGTTGAAACCGGGTTCCACGCAAAATAACCGTTCCACTTTAACCATAGACGATTATGAGTTCCACAAAGGCGTTAACCTGGAGGTGTCTATGCCCACTGGGAGTCTGTGCAGCGAGAGGAACGCTATTGGAAATGCTTTGGCGTCCAATCCAGCTTTAAGAAGGCAAGACATGTTTGGCATCGCCGTGCTGAGTTTGAGGGCGCGAGATATTGACGGAGGGATGGGTACGGAAGAGAGCTGGGGAAACATATCTCGCAACCCATCATTCGTTGACTTGACTGCATCGGGGCCGAATGCGTTGTGCGCTCCTGTACCTCCTGACACTCCTTTACCTCCCGACGACTTAACCGGCTTAAACCCCCTACGCCCGTGCGGTGCGTGCAAGGAGTGGCTGAACAAAATCGCAGAAGTCAATCCTGGGTTTCGAGTCCTGATGTTCACAGACGTCACCTGCGGTGAAGTGTTCGTCAAGGAAGTGGGGCAGTGCTGAGGGGGATGTGTAGGTAGAAGGTAGAAGGTATAGGACGGGTTCGGTGTAGGATGGTATAGGACTGTTTTCTCAACAAGAAAGTTTCGTGAGAGAATTTCGTTGTCGTCTTTTCATCGTCTCCCGAAAACGCGGGAAATGAGGACATTGATTCGCCGCGCGTCGGGTCGTCGGGACGCGGGTTCGACCTTCTCAATCACTCACCATGGGTCTCAGCGCCTCTAGTCTCGCCCTAACGCAGTACGACGTGGAGGAGGTTCAGGAGCACTGCGGAGGAAGGTTCACATCGCGTGAGATTCAGAGCTTGTACAAGCGATTTCGCTCGCTCGATAAACGACACAAGGGGTACCTCTCGGAAGAGGAGCTGATGAGCATCCCCGAGCTGGCGATAAGCCCACTGGCATCTAGAGTAGTACAAGTGTTCCAGAACCTCAACTTCAAGGACTTTTGCCGCATGTTGAGTGCGTTTTCGGACCGCGCGAGCAGAGAGGAAAAGTTGGACTTCATGTTCAGGGTGTACGACGTCGACCGAGATGGGTGCATTTCGCTTAGCGATTTAGAAACCATCGTCAAGCACCTGGTGGGGAGCTCGCTTAACGAAGAGCAGGTCGCGGAGCTCATCACACGCGCGATGGAGGAGCTGTCAGACGTTCGGAAGAAACACAAAGGGAAAACGAACGGCGAGAGCGGGGGGGGGATCACGTTCCAGGAGTTCAGGTTGATTCTAGAGGGGGCGAGCAAGTTGCCAACCGTGAAAGTGCCGGTCGGGTTCGACTGAAGTTGTAACAAGGGAAAAGTCGTCTTCACTCCGAGCAGCGCGCACGTCGCGCGGCACGCCGGTGTTCACCTCAATTCTTCCGTCAAGACACGCGCACGTCCCACGATCGACAAATCGACTGTACGCCTCATCGAAAGTAGACCCTCATCGATAACCTTTGCGATGTCCCCCGCCCCCCAATCATCGGATGATTCGGGGATTAGGGATGATGGAAAAATAAAACTAAAAGTGTTATTCTGCGGGATGGAGTTCACGGAGGGGTGGAACCAAACGAAGTTAGCGGTTGAGCAGGCGGGTTTGGGCGATAAAGTAGACATAGTGAGGTGTGATCGGGGTGATGTTCCGAGGGAGATTGTCGACGCTGATCTCGCAGTTCCGTTGATGACCAGGCTGGACGCCGCTGTGCTCGACAAAGCGAAACGGCTCGCGATGGTGCTTCAGTTCGGCGTAGGCCTAGAAGGCGTTGATGAAGCCGCGTGTACTGAACTTGGCATCCTGTTAGCCCGCATCGAATCGCAACACACGGGGAACGCACACGCCACCGCGGAGATGGCTGTTTATTTAACATTAGCAGCGACGCGCGAGGTTTGGCAAATGCAGGAATCGATCGAGAACCGAATTTTAGGATCGCCGATGGGGAAGACGCTTAACGGGAAAGACGTGCTCATCATAGGCTGGGGGAACGTCGGGAAAAAAGTAGCGCAGCTCCTAACGCCGTTCGGGTGTAAGATTTCTGCCACGAAACGTAGTATGTGGTGTACAGTAGATGTGGAGCCTGATCCAATTGAAGATTGTTTAGTGGGTAAGTACGTTGGGTCTCCGGATTTATGGCACAGGAACGTTACGCAGGCTGACGTCATCATCTTAGCGTGCACGCAGACATCCGAAAACAAAGGTATGATCGACTCTACGTTCTTAGGTCGAATGAAAGCAGGGTCTGCGCTGGTGAACGTCGCCCGGGGAGGTTTGTTTGACCCTGACGCGTGTGTAGAGGCACTGGAATCGGGTCAGCTTGGATACCTTGCGTCGGACGTCGCTTGGGAAGAACCGCTGAATCCGACACACCCACTAGTCACGCACGAAAGATCCTACTTCACCCCTCACGTGGGAGGCGTCACAGACGCGTCGTACGGATTCATGGGGCAGAGCGTTGCCGAAGTGGCCAAAGCGATGGTTGAAAGAAAAGGCTGGTGGACGCTGCTGGAATCTACGGGGCCAGGAGGGAGGGTGCTGTTTCATTATGTGGTGAGCAGCCCGAACATAAGTGAGCTCGAAAGAAGATTCTCGGGGTGGCAATTTCTATACGGACCAGAGTATGGACCGATTGCCCAGGGTAAATGTTTACGTCCGGAGTACGACGACCGAGCGCCGGAGACCAGAAACAAACAAGCGAAGACGAAAGAAATATTTATTTTTTGACGTGATTTCTATCATTTACACAACCTATTTCTTATTCATCCGTGATCGCCGATCTAACCGTGGCTTGTACCGACGCCGGCATCATCCCCCCCTTCTTGCCCATCTTGAATCCATCCCCGCCCGCGGTGTGGTCCTCGCCGTACCCTTTGTTTTTGATCCGACCCTTTACTTTCGACTTTTTCTGAAACTTGTGCTCGGCGCGTTTTTGCTTCTCGGGCTTTTGCTTTCCGATTCCAAGCTCGGACATCATCTCCTGAAACAGCTGCTTCGCGAGCGGGTCATCAGGTGAGATGCCGTCCACGTCAGTAGCAGCAGAAACAGTGGCGTTCCAGTCCGCGGACGTGCCCGCGTTCGGCTCGTTCGGGTCGTGAACGGGTTGATTCGAATCGAATTGATTTTTCTCCTCCTCTTCCAAATTTTCGTCCCCGGTGATAATCGCGTCCCCCGCCACGCCCATGGGCCCGTCGTACCCCTCCGGCCCGACGCAGAAAAGTAACTTGCCGTTGATGAAATCCTTCAGAACAGCACGCCCGGCGCGCTGCTCATCAGGGCGGCCGTGCTGTACGGTCAGACCGCGTGCCGCAGAGTACGCGCGCAATATTTCCCCCGCCGTCGCGTTCCGGTTCTGGTCCTCGTGCAGCGCGGGCAACGGAAGTTTCATCTTGTACACGCGTTCAATTAAATGTCGCGAGATTCGCTCCGCGACGATGGACACTGGTTGTCTGACATCAGTCAACCGGTCAATAGGTAGCACACCGTTGCACACCAGCTCGGCTCGAGAGGCCGTGAAACTGGGAAACACCAAACCGGGGCAATCCGCGAGCAACAGTCCGTCGCCCAGTTCCAGCGTCTGGAAGTGTTTCGTCTTGCCAGGCGTCGCGCTGACGCCCGTTTTTTTCTTCGCCACCAACGCGTTTACTGTTGAGGACTTACCGACATTGGGGTAGCCCACCATGCCCACTACTACCCGTCCGTCTCGTCGTCTATCGCGTGCACCTTCCCCCGCCGCTTCCTCTGCCCTCGCTTCAAGAATCGCGAGCAGGTCTTCGCGCGCCAGGAGGTTTGAGTTGGTCGAGTTTGACGGGTTGACGTTGGTGTCATCGTTACCCGCTTCGTCATCGTCACCTGACACGTCATCACCACTGGCTTCCGCGTCACTCGCGTCCGAACTGTACTCCTCGTCAAACTCGTTGCCTATCCTCGCTGCTCTCGTGGCTAAGTTAGCAGCTTCTTCCTGTTTCGCCAACTTCTCGGTCAACTCGACTTGTTCCGTCGCGGCCTTCGCGGACCACCAGAGGTACTCGATCCCGTTAGCGTCAAAGTACTCGGACCACGCATTTCTCAACTCTACACTCAACAAATCCGATTTATTCAGCAGCAACATAGTTTTCTTCCCAGGATCAAGTTCCTTCACAAACGCCTCCAGATCGATGCACCGGTAAAACAACGGATCGCGCGCGTCAACGACCTGCACGACGATGTCGGATCGCTCGCAAACTCTCCACAATTGCCTCCAGATTTCTAAATTCTTTTCAAACGGCGTTAGAGTTAGTCTTTCGTCCTCCTCCACCATCGCCAGGGCTCTGCGCCACTCCAGGAAGCTTCTCCTTTCGTTCTGGTCAAGAACCTCAGGGTGCATGTCCTTGGTCCAAGGCGGGCGTCTCGGTACTTTTAACTTATCCCGATGCGTCGCCTCCGCGATCGCGACTTGCTGTTTCTTCTGCACCGCCAACTCGTGCTGGTCCATGTTCGGGTCAGCATTAGGGTCTGTCCCGTCCGCCATAGACACCACTACTGCGCCTCGTCGTTCTGCCGTGAAATCACGGTCACCAAGCTCAGCCATCGCCAAGAACTCATCCAAGTCGTTCCGCTCCATCACGCTTCGCAAATCTGGTTTTTTGCTTCCATCTGGGTTGAAATCAGCGACGTGCCGGTCGTATCCCTGCTGGATGAACCGCCCGTCGTTACCGCCGACGTGCGCGCCGTGGCCTTTGGCTTTTCTTGCGAGACCCTGGAAGAGAGAGGAGGGAGGGATGGGATGTCAGGATGGGACGACAGTGAGCAAATAGTCTGGTTATCTTCCAGTCGAGAGAGTTGACACTGAGCGGCGGCGGCGGCGTGTGTTGTGCCGACAGAGTTTGTTGCGACACCATGGGAAGAGCGTTGGACGTACCGAACCGAGGCCTCCGCCACCGACGCGTCTGCCGCTGTTTCGTGAGCCTCCCATGGCGCCCGAGAGAGACGATGCGCGTTTTTTTGCGACGACTCCTGTCCTGCGGCGGGCGCGCGCGGAAGTAGTATCGGAAAGTGAGAGAGAGCCATGTTTCACGGCAGCCGCTTTTTGGTCGTCGACACCTAAAATGCCCATACGCACGTTGGATTTGACCTCTCGCCCACTCGACCGTGCACGCGGCGACCACGTGATCCCGGAGAAGAGACTCTCCTTTACGCGATACGTACCCGGCATTACCGAGTAACGTTGCGTAACGGGCACACGTTCGGAGCAGAACTCGCGCGCCAGCTGTAGGCCGCACACCCGCGACGCCGTAAATCACGCAGGATGGCGACCAAAGTGCAACGCATTATGACGCAGCCGATCGTAAGTGACAACAAAGACAAGAACGACATGAATATCAAATTCATCACACCACTGCGTCGTGCGCACGCGAACCTAATCGCACCTAATCGCACCCCTCCAACCTAACGCTAACCTCTGCATCCCCAACGATTTTTCCTCCCGCTCAATCTTCACAGAACTTGATCTTCCGTTTCCTTCAAACCAAGGCGCGGATCCAGATCTGGCTGTTCGAGAACGTGGACACCGTGATGGAGGGGAGGATCATCGTAAGTACGGATTACCGTGAGAACCCCGTTGTATGGGCAAACAGTCGCAACACGTCTCTCGTCGCGCCCGCAATCCACACTCGCTCATCCCACCCTAGGGTAAATCGAATAGGATTTTTGTCTTTGGTTTTTCGTGATGTTTTCACGTCTCGCGACTAACACTCCTCCCCACCTCCAACAGGGTTTCGACGAGTACATGAACCTGGTGTTGGACGAAGCAGAGGAGGTGAACAAGAAGAAAGGTACGCGGAAAACCATCGGCCGAATTTTACTCAAGGGGGACAACATAACCATGATGGTCAACGTGAGCGAGAAGTGATGTGAAATCTTTTTTAATGAGAATCTAATTTTACATTCACGGCAACAGCCCGTCTATGTCGCTGTCCGACGATGAGTCCCCCCAGTCCTCGCGGTTGTACTTCACAGGGACGAACGCGGGTTGCACTGTTTCTTTTTCTTTCTCATGGGACCTCACTGGTGCACCCCCTGACTGATTGCGCGAAGACGTCCTTTGGTGTCTGTTAAATTTTTCCTCCATTCGGTTTTTTGGTTTCACCTCGAGCTCATCATCTTCGAACATGTCCTCGTCGTAGTCCACCTCCGAGTCCTCGACGAACATCGCGGCGGTGATTCCGGGAGCGACAGAAGATACACTATCCATCATCTTTCCAACAAGTCGTTCCACTTGCGTTTTCGTAACCTTGGAGCACTGCAGCCTTCTCGGGAACGCGCGTAGCACGTCGGTTGTGACTTTTTCTATGTTCTTTTCAGACGATACATCACCATCTCCATCACCCGGCACCGTGACGTTCACCACCCGGGTGCGTGTCTTACCGATCTCGTCCGAGTACTCAAGCACGAACCGCGGGGGGTTGAACCGCACCGCGAAACGGTTGGGGAGGAAGTCATGACCCATGTCCCGGGGGGACCCGCGCGGCCGGGGATGGGGAGGAAACCTTTCTCTCAACGGCAAACGAAAATTTCGTTGGAAGGCGTTTCCCGTTTCCAACGAAACGACGTCTCATCCGAGGTCGCGTCACTCTGCCCGACGCACGTGGACACCTGCTCGGCGACACTCCCACGAACGCAAGACCGCTCGTGTCAGGCAAATCTGTCGCAGTGCCCCGTGTTATGTCCCCCTCCGCCCCCCCGCGCGTCCCGCTGACGTTGTGGGCGCAGCGCAAGGATCGATTGTTCCTCACCGTGGAGTGCCCGAACGCGGATGCGCCGAAAGTCAACCTCAGTGACGACGGCGTGTTAACCTTCTCCGCCTCCGCCAAGGTTGACAGCACGGAGGGCGAGCACACGTACGACTTAACTTTGGAGCTCCTGCACCCCGTCAACGCGAAGGATTCGCAAATTCAAATAGGGCCGCGAAGGGTAACCATGGTGGTGGCGAAAACAAAGGAGGTGAGGAGTTTTTCTTCTTTTTTCACGGATTAATGATCGGCGGCGAGAACCATCAGGCCTAACCTACTCCACATACTGACCACTTCCGCCCACTCCCGACACTTATCCCACGCTACCCCCCATAAAAACTAATCCCAGAACTCGGGCCCCCACTGGCCCCGCCTGTTAAAAACCCCAACCAAAAACCCATCCGTCAAGACGGATTTCGAAAAGTGGGTCGACGAGGATGAAGAGGGCGAGTTGGAGCGCGAGAAAGTTTTCGACATGTCGTCGATGGAATCGATGGACAAATATAGGGAAGATGACTTTGTGGACCCGGCGGACTCGGACGACGAGGACGAGTTGCCCGAGTTACAGAAGTAGCAGCAGAAGAGAGAAGGAAGTACTTGTTTTTATTGCTTCGCGAAGAGAGGAGCGTTGTAGTTTTTTGATGGGACTTGATTTTTCATTTCATCCGCTTCCTCGCTAAGCAATCTTCATCGAATTCATCCCCGATTCAAATTGACGTGCGCACGTCCCCACGTCTATTGCCCTCGCACACACACGATGCGTTTGTTTTCCTCTCGACGCGTTGGTCTCCTGGTGTTCGCGCTGTTTGTGCTGTTCGCAATGGTCGCGGCGCAGAGCGACTCTCAACTCGAAGCATCCGAGGAAATGAACTCTGATGAAATGAACGACGCCGAGCTCGATGCGCTTCTGGATGACGCCGAGGCGCTTGGGTTGGACACTGGGGGGAACGAAGGTGCTCCTTCAACAGGCGCGGTAGAGCCCGTTCCAGAGGTCCCAGAACCAGAGCGCGAACCGGAACCGGAACCGGAACCTGAACTGGAACCCGAACCGGAACCAGTAGAGGCGCTCCCCGAGCCAATCCCTGAGAAGAAGAAAGAACAACCAAAAGCAGAAAAGCCCAAATTAAGACCAAAACCAGTCGCCGCGTCCCCCCCTTCTCAGCCAAGGAACAAAGGCCCACCCCCCACGTTGGTGGCGAAGCCAGGCCAGGAACCAGGCCCGTGTTCGTACTGCAAAGCATCCGCGCACCGATTGCAAACCGCGCTTCACGGCGCGCACCGCGACCACCACGACGACGAATATTCAATCGAAGAAGCGCGGCTGGGACAAAAGGAGTTGCCCGAACAACTATACGTGAAGCACATGCGGGAAATTTGCAAAGACAAGGAATACTGGCAGGGATACAAGTCGTTCAAGTTCGAGCACAACGGCGCGACTGTTTTGACGGGCTCGGGGCTTGATTGGAGCGCTATTAATGATCCAAGAGCGAAACCTACGGGCGTCGACCATTCCTCGGAATTGATGGCGTCGTGTTCAAAGATGGAAACCGAGGCGGAGAAAACCGGGCTGTACCACGCGTGGTGGACCGGCGCGAGTGGATACACCGGGCGGAAGTGGTTCTTCCAGGATGCGTTTTGCGGAGCCAAGGGTCACGCGTGTCACCCGGATTCGCTGCGGAAGAAACACGATGAGCTGTAAGGGGAGGTTTAATACTTGAAGTAATGTATTTGACGCATCAACAATTGAACTCTTTTACTTTATTTTCGTTCGCGTTTCGGGCGTTTACGTTTCGAGGTTCTCGCTTCTTCGACACACCCGCTCGCGCGATGCCCATCGCGGTGTCCGCCCGCTCGACCGTGGAGCGCCTGCCATGGGAGTGTTACCTGCTCCGCGGGGCGCTGAGCGTGGAATCGCAGCGCGCGGTGGTGGAGTGCGTCAATGGTCTCGCTGTTGGGGCGTTCCCAACATGGCCCTCCGTCGCAAAATCCCAAGACCACCCGATAATAGTCGCCTCGCACTCAGCGAACGCGAAGCGCTCCCGGGAGTGTCGCAGGGCGTGCGGGTTAGACCGATGCGCTGGGTACTGCGGTGCACACGTCGGCGCGCTCGTGGAGCGCCCCGGAAAGATATACCGACTCGCGAACGACATAGCAGCGAAGATTGCAAAGGACCTGGGAAGAATCGAGTGTGGTTTTCCTTTAGAGTTTGACAAAGAGAAGACCGATGATGGTCCGACAAAACAAACGCCCTTCGAGGCGACGCACTTCTGGGGTTTAGTGTACGGCGCGCGGGGTGGCGGCTCAGGCGATGCCGAACATGTTGAAACGGAAGACACGAAAACTACGGAAGAGACTACTACTTCCGAAAAACCAAAAGATGTTTTTTCTTTCCTGAACAACGTAACCTTCGGCGGCGTAGCGATGACTGGCAAACAGTGTGACACAGATACAAATGAAACCAAAGCAGTTAGCGAAAACATAAACAGTGGCAAAATGTGTTCGCACCTGGACCGGCCTGTTGGGTGGACGTTGAGTGTTTCGGTGGGACGTTCTGTTATTTTCAATCTAGGCCGGCCGCCTGACAAGAACAAGAAAGAAATGTACGGCGACTACGCGCACGAGAAAGCCGCCCCCGGCCAAACCGCGCCGGGTGTCACATTAACAGTCAACTCAGGCGATGCGCTGCTGTTCCGGGGACACGCAGTGTTTCACGCAGTGGACGGGTTCGCGGAGAGGAGTGACACGGAGGCGAAAAAATGCGCTTTGGAGGGACTAAGCTCGAGCCCGCGAAAGAATGAAAACAGTTGGCGTCCACAAAGACTCGCGTTGCTTTTCAGACACGAAGTTGACGCCGAGAGCGGGTAATGGTACAGGAGCGCTGTAGACAGTACTAGTAACCCTAGACAGTACGGAGACAGTAAGTAGACAGTAGATGTAGAATCGTAGATACACTAGAATTGGCTACCCCTGCCTTGCGCCGCCCTTACGGCTTTCAACGTCGCCGACGCTTGCGCCGCGTCTTGCTTTTTCATCCCCTTCAATTCGCACACAGTTTGGAAATCGCTGATACTCGCGTCCGGCAGTAACGCCTGGAACGTGTCTCGCAGTGTCTCAACCGGCGACATCAGCACCTTGCACAGGGCTTCGCACTTGGTGATCTCTCTGTCCACCAACCGTGCATGGGTTTTACTTATTTGATTTTGACTTTCGGGTCCAAAAACCTTGTTCCCCGTCAACGGCAACTCTTGCAACAGTTTCTTGACGCTCTGTACGTCCAGTAACAGCTGCTGCGCCCCGGTGTCGCTGATTCTCTTGCCCTTCAAAATCGAGGAATAAAAATCGTTCGCAACCGCGCCGGCGAGCTTCTCGCAGAAAAACTGGAACGTATTCTTCTTTAACGTTTTTCGTGCGGTTAACGTTGCGGATTGTAACGCGGACGCGCAGGTATCGACGTGTTTACTTTGGTCGCCAACCGTGTCCAAATTTTCCCATTTCGTGGAAGTGATGCCTTTCGCGATTTCAGTCCGCTGCACGACACCGGTGACTAAAAAGCTGCTAGCATCTCCAGCCAACGCGTTGAACACCTCTTCAGTAGCCTCAACGTCCCTGCCGACTAAGTCTTTTAACCCATCACTAATAAGCGTTCGTTTCATCGATTCACCGAGCGGACCCACAGTTTCAGAACACCACTCCGCGGTGTTGATTATTAGGCAAAGAGCTAAAGTTTCGTTGGAGGTTTTTTGTGCTGTTGACACGTTACTTTTAATCCGCAAGTCCTTTAAGTAAACCCCCGCGTCCTTGGCTCGGTCACTCAACGCACTCGCATAAGCTCTTAACACTCGAGAAAAAGCCCCATGCAGCGCCAACAAAGGTTTCCCCTTGGTCAAATTAGAACACCGCTTGAAGACTTTTTTAATGTTCAGGAACATGGCGCCGGCGCTTTGTAAAACCTCGCCCGCGCCGTCGGCGGTGCCCGCGATTGCTGCAATACCTGATTGATGAGTTAATGCCGAGTTAATACCTCCAGCCGAAGAGTCACTCTGTAAGTTGACATTCGACCCATTCCTAGAGCCACCACTCGATACATTCAAACTGGACTTCAAGGTTGCAGATAAGCTCTTTCCCTCAGGCGTTTTTCCCTCAACCACTTCAGTCGCCCCAAACCGTTCACCCCCAACCAACCGCCCCAACTCCTCTACTAACTGTTTCTCTTCCATGTCCACATAACCACCTAGGTGGTCCTCGAAACACGACGTGATGACGTCCTTGAACGTGAACGTGTCAGCCCCTAACTGCGTCGCGGCGCTGTCCATGGGCAACGCCCTGCCCCCTTTTTGGTTTTCGATTTGTGCGTTTCTTATTCGCGTGGCGTGTTTCGCGCGAACCTCCGAGGCCGATAAGTTTTCATTGCCCGAAACACTCGTACCGTCAATGTCAAAGTCATTGGAAACATTTGATTGCGATCGAGTATGACCTCCTCCGTTCTTCCCACCGAGCCCGAAGTGCGTATCAAGGTCGCGTTCGAACGCCACGGTTTTGTGCATGGCTTGGATCACGGAAGTGGTTTGGGAATCCTTCAGACTCTCTTTGTCTTGTGAAGGTATTTGACTCTCGTTCGATCGCTGATCCAGCAATTCCAACAAGTTCGCCCGGGTCAGTTTACACAGTGACATGGTGAGCAGCTCCGGGAACCTCCACCCCTCTGGAAACACGCTGTACATATTTTCTTTCTGTTTCAGGTTGCGTTTGATGTACGCGTACCTTCTGTCGACTTGGTCCAGGTTTTTCGATTCGCCCCCCGCGCCGACTTGCGCATCGAATACCGACGCGTAACCCGTGAGTTCTTTATTCGTCAAATCGCCGATTAAAGCTTCCCTGTGTTCCGGAGGCAGCGCATCCAACACGAAACACGCATCAACGAGTTTGTGCCGAGCGTTTTCGTCGCTCTCCACCACGGATGGCTGCCAGTTCATGAAGAAATCCTCAAACACTATATTCTTCAAAGTTTGCGCGACGACGTCTTTTCGCTTTTTCAACTCGGCGATTTTTGGAATCTCTGAATAATTCTCAAAATTCATAGATAACTCATTCACAGCGTGTAATAAATTCGCAGACTCTTTGTACTGCCTGTTGTTGGTGTGCTTTTCCAGCTGCTCCACTGCAGTAACTAACATAGATAACCTTCTAAGACTCGTAATAGTGCTCGTCAGGTGTTTCTTGGCGAAGTCGAGCTTTTTAACGTCGGCGCAAATCTCGGCGACCATCTTTTCGGAAGTCGAGGCTTTGGATTTGATTTCGGAGACTCTGTGTTCTAGGCTTCCAATCGCGCTCTGAGCCTGCTCCAAGCTACTCAACGCCTTGGCGCCGCCACTGGTTTGCCCCCTGACCGCGGTTAAAATCTCATCGTCCACTCGGCGCACTCTTAACCTTAACTTCTCCACCAAAGGATCCACGCCACTCAAAGATTGTTCATTCGGGAACAGGGCGTTGAGGAAATCGACAGGAGCGAAATCGGGGGAGGCGAACTTGGAGTCGGGTGGGTTTGAAGTGGCCGGATCTGACGCCGATGTGCCCGTCGCCTCCGCGCTGGAGGCGGAACGGAAGCCCTCCATCTCCGCCGAACCCGCGCCGCTGAGAATGAGCGCGAATGAGATCTCCAATTGAGGTTGAAATTGCGGGGAGCGAAAAAAGGACTCACACGATATTTCTTTTACAGTCATCATTGTAAGATTTCCGCGTCTCGCGCGTCTTCTACCTAGCGATTCTACACCCCCACTCCCTCCCCTACGCAACAGGCGCCCCAGGCGGGTTCTCGACGAGTTTCTGAAAAAACTCCGAAAGAACACCGACGCTTTCCCTTGAACTCGAAAACACCTGCACCAAGTTCCGCATCCACTTCGAAACCATCGATTTGTTTTTTTGAGCATCCGCGTGACGCGCGAACCGCCCGTCCACTAGGAAGATCGCGGCATAGTCGTGAAGATGCCGGACACAACGCCCTAATGCTTGATTATACGCCCGAAACGCAGTTTGAGTGTACCACTCGCCGCCTGATAACATCCCTTGCGTTTTCGCGTACAGGGTGCCGTTGTATTCCTTCTTCAGTCTAACCTTGACGTCCCCTACAGCAGGGAAGGGAATGCCTATGCAAAATACCGCCCTTGCATTGTCATCCTTAAAGTCAAGCCCCTCACTGACCTTCCCCCGGTACACGGCGAGAAATATACCCCCTTTGCCTTGTTTAATATTTTCGCGAAACGATTCCAACGTCGGCGTCAAGGTCGTCGCCCCTGGTTCCTCCCACACGACGGGTTTGTGTTTCTCCAGTTCCGTCATCGTGCCGTCGGATTGCCACCGTTCCACTATTCTCCGTATCAGGGAATACTTCGGCAGGAACACCAATATACCACCTGGAATTATGTTTTTAGTGAGGTACCGGAGAAGCAGTTGCGCCAACGCTTTCGGGCACCCGTCACTGTCCTGTGCCTTGGCGGTGAAGTCGCCGAGCGCGTCGCTAGCTTCGACGTGAATTTGCTTCGCGGGCACGACGTGCGGGGCTTCCACCTTAATCGGGAACTGTACGCCTAGCTCGCCCTCCAGCGAGCCCATCGGTGATAACGTGCCACTCGTGACGATAACGCACCGCGCTTCGGAGGACACGGGTCGGAATGCAACAGCCGGGCGCAAACACCAGATCGCGACGCCCGGTAACTTTTTATCGTCGCCGTCGCTGTTTCTGCCTTTACTTCCACCGCCCATATCGCCTGGGTTATTTAAATCCTTAGTGACACAAATAACGTACTCCTCAGGGTTATTTAAACAGGAGATCAAACCGGCGGCGATTTTGTGGCAACTGCTCACCGCGTTCAACCCATACGTGTTGCCGTTTTGGGAAATCTCCCGCATCAACGATCCGTCGAACGCGGTTACCTTCAACGCGTCTTGTAGGATTCGCTTCGTCAGATCGATCGCTGACCTTTTGGCTTCGTAAGTGTCGCCGCCGTACGCGCCGTCGAACGTTCGTGGCGCGAGCGCCTTGGCTAATGCACCAACTGTCTCTTCTCCTTTCCAGAGCATCTCGCCGACGCCCGCGGTGACTGGCGCGCCGAAATTACTACCAAAATTGTTACGCCCAAACTTTCCTTTTTCATTCGCGCCTGTCAAACACTTGTTCACCCATTTACTCAACGGCTGAATAAACTTAACAGCCGTTTGCGTGTCCGGAAGAAACGTGGACATTTTGATTAACTGGTCGCTCATTTCGTCTAAATCCTTCTTTGATATCTCGGTGGAAGCGCCATCTCTGCAAACGTCCTCAACGTTGTGTCCCTCATCAATCACAACCGCGTTCCCGGTTAAATCAATCTCAAGCGCGTTCCGTATATTAGCGTCGAACACGTAGTTATACGGACACAGAATCAGCTCCGCGGTTTTGTGTAACGCGCGCATGGCGTAGTATTGGCACCCAAGATGTGCGTTACTCGCCTTGTCCAAGTCCTCCATGTCCCAGATCTGCGCGCGTTGAAGCTCTTCGATTACAAAATCTTTTTTGTTGTAAAAGCCGCAGGCAGTCTCGCCGGATGCGGAGTTTTTGTTCTTCGTCATCTCAGTACACTCCTCGTCGTTTTTGTTGATGTTGCAGTACTGCTTTCGGGAACCCAAGATGGTGTACTTCGGGCGGTACGGTGTGCGTTTCAACTCCTTCACTAATTGATGTAATTGCGAATGCGTACGGCTACACAGATAAATCTTCGGCACGCGCTTGGGGAACTCCAATTGAGGGGGTTGGAGGGGAGGGAAGGTTGTGGAGGTAGGGGTGGGCTTGACTTCAGCAACCTTAGGTTGCGTGACTTCAGGCTTGACCGATACAGCAGGGTTCGTGGCTTCCATACTGTCCGCAATACCGTGACTCACACCCTTGACAGGCAAAAAGTCGGGTTCGTTTTTAATCACGTGCACGGCGACGTCGCGCGTGATTTCCATCGCCGTCGGTTCCACCAACCCCTCGTCCCTTAACTTTTTATCCACCAACGCCGCGCCGACTGTTTGCCCATACGTCTGTAAAGAATCCCCGAGTTCCTTTTTCAAGGACTGTTTCAAAGCGGAGTCCATCTCCGCATTCAATGCCAACGCGGCGGCGACACCGATGGGGTCGTCGACGGGAGGAGGTGGCAAGGCTTTAAATTTTTCGTCTTTGACAGCGGCAGCCGCATTGTAGCGCAATTCTCGTCGATGCGCGCACTCCAGTTCATAAGCTAACATTTTCTCCGCATTCCGTTGCCGAATAGCCTCATTTTCCGCATCAACCACGATTCGTTCCTTCTCCTGCCACGCGAGCGCGGAGCACAAAAGTGATAGTGACTTGCCCGTCCCGGTAGGAGATTCGATTAACGCGTTTTGTTTCTTTGTCAACGCGGTGAGTATCTTACTCATCGTGATCTTCTGCGGGACGTGGGGGATTAGTCCGTCTGGAAAATGTACTACGCAGCCTTGCATGGGTGCGCCGGCGCCGCGAATCGGCGGCGTACCCGTGGGTAACACGTTTTGTCGACTTCGCTTAAACAAGGGGTTTGTCCATTCGTCGTACTGTAAATCGTGTGTTGCACCTCTTGCTCTTCGTGTTTGTTGGCCAATCTGTCGTGACCCGTCGTCCGCCGGTCCTCCAAATAACACGCCGCCCAGCGTGCCAAACGCCGGTTTCGCCTCGTTGGGTTTCCAGCTCTCTCGCGCGTCTTGCGATGCCTTTACCGGATTGCTGTCGTCCACCCACCGCCCGGCGGCAGGCTCATCCGCGAGAATAGGCACCGCAGCCTGCGTGGGCTGCGAGATCGGGGTTTGCGACGGAGCCGCGAGCTCGGGCTCATAGCCGCCCGCCACGGGGTAGAGGAAACTTTTCATGGGTCCTGACACGACGCGATGCTCCGATACTCCGATACTCCGGCGACGACCTTGTGCCGAGGTCGCTGCGCCGGAGGATGTGGTGTGCCAACATGAGATTATTCGAAATCCAGCACTGCCGATGATTTCCTCAAACTCACCGAAAGAATGTCAACATCGGCATAGTTAGTGTGCGCGATGCCGCGGTCGGTCGCGCCAAGGTGGGCGATCGTGGCGATTCTATTGGTCGCCGCGTACGTCTCAAGCGCACACGCCTTCGGCCCGAGACCGAGACCGAGGTTGTACAGTAAGGTGCGTTCTCTTCTGTTGATGAGATCGAAATGTGTTCGATGCGCGCGAAAACTTGGCGACGGTGCCGAATCACGATCGAACGTCTCGTACTGACACTTTAATCCCTTTATTTTCTTTTATCAACAGCCGCACCTTCCTCCTCACCTCCTCGCCGCGGAGAAGGCGTTAAAAGAGCTCGCCCCAGGAGGACCAGCCGCGGCGGGGCTGTTGACCGATGGCAGATGGCGTTCGAGTGTCGATCCGGAGTGGTTGGAGATAGGAGATGGAGATTTTGATGAGATGGAAGAGTCAGACGCGGGAGACACTGAGGAAGGCGTTTCAGCTTCAACCACAGGCGATACGTGCACGGGAGATGCAGACACGTGCTCGGCCGGTGTTTCACACCAGTCCTTTAAGAGTACTTCCACCAAATTATCAAAGTCAGAGTTGAAAGCGCGACGATTAGCAAACGCAAAAAAGTACGAGGAGTATTTTTTGCGGTACCAGCTACCTGAACGGTTAGCGAAGGCAACGTATGGACAATCAGTCAGCGGTGATGACACGTTCTTTGGCATTGATGGCGAGCAGGGTGAAACAAAAAAAGCACTCCTATCGGACGAACCTGGAACGTACGCCGCGGAGATCAGAGGGGAGGATGGTTTCGACGATGACGAGTCGGGATTGGTGCCTGTGAATAAGTTCGGCGTCGCAAGAAAAAAGAACAATGCAAACGATGATGGCTTCGAAACCGCCCTGGATGCGTTCGACAGGTTAGACAGCCAGCTTCAAACAGTAGCGCAGGACCCAAGTTCCTTCCCCGATCAATCTGCCGCGGAGATGATGTCCCAATTGAGAAAGGAAGCCAACGCCTACGTCAACCCTCAAACAGGCAACGCCATCCGGTGGGGCGACACGTGGCGGCACGAGTGGGGCGGCGGGGTGGGTGTGGGCAGAGCTGAGAGTAGACCTCGGCGGATGATGAGCGATGGCACGACGATGGTGATGCCCGCTGCGACTGATGTGGGGTACCAATTAGTGCCTACTTCCGTGGACAAACGCGCGCTTGAGGAATTTTACGACGAGTGCAATGGTATCCGCTGGAGCGTTCAGAAAAACTGGGGCGTCGGCGAGCCTTGTGCTAATGGGTGGCACGGCGTGGTGTGCGTTGGAGGAAGGGTAACCGAGCTGTGGATGAACTTAAACAACGTCGCGTGCTGGGGGAAGTTTAACTTGACTGCTTTAAGTAGGTTGGATGAGCTTAGGTATTTAGACCTTAGTGATAACCTCTTTGGGGGTTCTATTCCGGACGAACTATTTGGAATGACTAAGCTACAATCGCTGGTGTTATCGAGTAACAGGTTAGAAGGTGGATTAAGTCCTTCGTTTGGCAAGCTAACAAACCTGCGACACCTCGATTTAAGCGCTAACGGGCTGTCGGGCGAACTACCTTCGGAAATGGGTGACATGATAAATTTAGAAGTGCTTTACCTGGGCGAAAGCGGGTTGGAAGTGCGCAACCACTTCTCCGGGAAAATTCCCGAAACCTGGAGTGGTTTAACTAAGCTTCAAAGAGTAAGCTTAAGTGGTAATAACCTAATTAAGGGAAAATTCCCTTCGTGGATTGGCAAGTTACCGGATCTAGAGGAGTTGACGTTGAAGGGGGTTAGTCTAACTGGCTCTATTCCCGAAAATATCGATCAATGCGTTAACTTGCGTCTGTTAGACGTAAGTGGAAATAAGTTGAGCGGCAACCTACCGCCGGGCGTTTCCCGTCTATCGAAGCTGAAACACCTACGGATGGGTGGGAATAAGTTAGACGGTAACTTAATTGACTCCTTGGTTGATTTAACCCATTTAGAAACTTTAGACTTGGGGAACAACCGGTTAACTGGCGCTTTACCCTCCGCCTTCGCCGGGTTTAAAAAACTGGAGTACCTGGATTTAAGCCGCAACGCGTTTACCGGGCAAATTCCAAAGACGTTGAAACATATATATAGTTTAAGAACCGTGTTACTGCACGATAATTCGTTTACTGGGAAACTTCCGGGTTGGTTGTTCGTCTCATTACCGTTGCTAATGCACCTGTACTTGGATAACAACCAGTTGGAAGGGGCGCTTCCTGGTAAATCGATTGGTAACGCGGATCTGTTAAAAGAACTACACTTAGGGAGTAACCATTTTACCGGTACCATTCCCTCCGAAATAAGCAAAGCCCCGCGGTTAGCCAGTCTACGGCTAGCGGGGAATAAACTTACTGGTTCCATCCCTGACGAGTTGGGTCAATTAAATGAGTTAGCGCGGTTAGACTTGAGTCACAATTCCTTGACCGGTAGTATACCGTCCTCGTTGGTAAACGCCACCGAACTAGCCGAGCTTAAATTGGGTTATAACCAGCTAACAGGGAGTATACCTGCTGTATTACAACAGTTACCGCTGTTACGAGAACTACACCTCCACAACAACAAACTCACCGGGTTAATACCAAACTGGTTAGCCACGCACGACTGTTTAAGAACCGCCGACTTGTCGAACAACAAATTGAGCGGAAAGATACCATATGAATTATACGATGAGATGTTGGACGACGGCGACGGCGGGCTAGGCGCGGTTCCAAGACTACCCGCCCGGCACGACCGGTACGCCAACGAGGAAGAGAGGACGATAAGCCTTCGAAACAACCCGCTGTTCTGTGTTGACTTTCCTGAGTGGGCGAGTGAGGAGTTCGGCGCTACCTGCCGACACGCCGAGGTATTTTCAGTCGACCCGAGTTTCGGGTCGGCGCTCGGCGGAACTGAAATCACAATCAAAGGCGCGAACTTTCCGGAAGGGAATGTTGACAGGAAAGAAATTAGTGTAGACACTTACGTAGACAGTTCTGATGACTCACAAGTCGTTGGGTGTTTATTTACCTTCAGCGGGAGTGGCAGGTCGAAGCCGTTTTGGCGCGTAGCGGTAAGGAGCGACGCGTCGAGCGTCACGTGCGTCACGCCTCCCCGCGTGTCGGGTTCTTCCACTAACACCGCGGTGGTGCGAATAGGCGTCAACGGGGACCAAATCACACGATTCGGGGAGCTGTTCACGTATAAGTAGGTAGTGTTATGAGTATTATTCATTCATTCTAACCCTAAATGACAACGCTTACACCCTGTTCTGTTGCAAACCACAAAATTACATGACTCAACTTCTTAAAGATTCGAGTTATTTACCGGTCCGCTGCTTCCCTGAAGATTCACTTCCAATCATCGCACAGCCAACGACCCGCATCTCTCGCCTCGCAAATCCCCTCTAGTCCATGTCCACGGGCACCACCACGCCGTACCCCCCGTCCGTGCGCTTGTACACCACGTTCACCTCGCTACCCTGCGCGATGTTCTTGAACGTATAGAAGGTGTGTCCTAGTAGTTCCATCTCCGCCGCCGCGTCCCCAGCACTGCACTTGCGTACAGCCTGGAACCGCTCCGTCACGGGCTCCTGCCACTCCATGTCATCCTCGACGTCGGATTCGATCGCGGCTTCCACTGCCGCCGTGGTCGCCGCCTTCGGGTTCATCTTGTTTTTCCCCGGGCGTTGCGACTGCTTCTTCTCCTTGAGTTTGCGCAGCTTGCGTTCCAACTTGTCGGACACGGCGTCGATGGAGGCGTACAAGTCACCCGCCTCCTCCTCGGACCGAACCACGCCGTTCTTAGTGTACACGCTAACCGTGGTTTTGGTGATGTCGCCGCCCAACTGTTTTTCGCCGCCGCGCGCGCTGCATCGCACGTCAACCTCGCGCACGTCGTGCAAATCAAAGTGGCTCACGGCTTTGTTGATTTTCTGTTCGCAGTAGTCCTTGATTGAGTCCGTGATTTCGAGGTGGATGCCTTGCACGATGATCTTGGCGCCCTTACCTGAGGCGACGGACCTCGCCACGATGTTCGTGGACACGTCGGTCTTCTTTTGAGTCTTGTAGGACTCGCTCGTTTTCGAGATCGCGTCGAGTTGAGACGATCTGCCTCGGGTCGTGAACATGGGCGACGCGTTGGTTGCGGTGCGCATTTGGTTACCCGAATGCACCGATCGCGAATATGAGACACGTCGCGAGCTCGTGTTCGATGCGCACACAGGTGCGACACGCGCGCCGATGGCCGGAGCCGATGCGATTGCCGAAAAGTTCATGATGTTCGTTTGGTTTTCGCGCGAAAGATATTTATAAGATGCCGGTCTTTGTGATGACACGGAACGCGCGAGCGTTGGTTGTGGTGTGGTTTGGGGTGATTACCGTACGGAGATCGGCGCTTAGATTGGCGACGACGAGGACGGAGTTATTAGCACGGACGTGAGTCGTAGGCGCGGGTGTAGGAATGACGACGATGTCAAAAAAGTTGCCGCGTATCTTTTGGCAAAGCAGAGCTGACTCGGACGCCCCGAGGACTTTCATCGATCAACTTCCAAACTCGCCGACTTTCAAAGCACAAGGTTTTTGAAACAATCTTTGCTTTCAAGGACCGCTTTTCAAATCCCCTGTGACGTTTCGCGATGGCTTCCTTTTTTCACTTTCTTATCTGCACACGTTTCACAACGCACCCAAACGCACAGCTCCTCACTTCACGAGCGCCGCGCCTATTCGGTACCTGTGTCGCCTCGCACGGCGCACCCGCTTCCATGCTCGCCGTGACTTCAACGCCGTCGCGTTCTATGCTCCGCACTCCCACTTTGCGCGCGCTTCTGCGACGCCCCGCCGCCGCGGCGGCGACGTCGCCGCTGATGTTCTCGCCGTTCGCGAGGTCGGTGCCTAGAGGCGCTCGGTTCCGGTGCGCCGCGTCCGAGGGCGGCCGCACGGTAACCACCGTGAACCCGAACGCCAAGAACCCACGGAAGCAGATGATCGACCTGCAACCCCCGAAAGGCACCAGGGATTTCCCCCCCGAAGAGATGCGAGTGAGGAACTGGCTTTTCGGTCATTTCCGCCAAGTCGCAAAAGCATTCGGCTTCGACGAGTTCGACGCGCCTGTTTTGGAAAGCGAAGAATTATTCACAAGAAAAGCTGGTGAGGAAATCACGCAACAGCTGTACAACTTCGTGGACAAGGGGCACCGGAAGGTTGCGCTGCGACCCGAACTCACGCCATCCTTCGCGCGGCTCATCCTGCAACAAGGCAAGTCCTTAGCCCTTCCCGCGAAGTGGTTCGCCGTCGGGCAGTGCTGGCGGTACGAGCGCATGACCCGAGGCCGCAGACGCGAGCACTACCAATGGAACATGGACATCGTGGGCGTGGAGGGGGTTGAGGCTGAGGCTGAGCTGCTGGCTGCCATAACCACGTTTTTCAAACGATTGGGCATCACATCCAAAGACGTCGGCATAAAAGTATCGTCGCGAAAAGTGTTGCAAGCCGTCCTGAACAGGTTCGACGTGCCGGCCGAGGACTTCGCGCCCGTGTGCGTGGTGGTGGACAAAATCGAGAAGCTGCCGAGGGAGAAGATCGTAGAGGAGCTAGGCGCGTTGTCCGTCGCGGAGGACGCGATTGACGGAATTCTGAACGCGATGGAGATGCGCAAGATTTCTGACTTGGAAAAATTGTTGGGCGCTGATTCAGACGCTGTGGCTGACTTGAAATCCCTGTTCCAACAAGCCGAGTCTTACGGGTACGCGGACTGGCTCGTGTTCGACGCCTCGGTCGTGCGAGGCCTTTCGTACTACACCGGCATCGTGTTTGAGGGTTTCGACCGCAACGGCGAGTTGAGGGCGATTTGCGGGGGCGGGCGGTACGACAAGTTGCTAGGCGCGTTAGGCGGCCAAGATCAACCCATGGTCGGCTTCGGGTTCGGCGACGCCGTGATTATGGAACTCGTAAACGACAAGGGTTTACTTCCAGAAAGCTTGAAAACGGGGTCTGTTGATGACCTGGTGTATCCCATGAGCGCGGAGTTGAGAGGCCAAGCGATTACGATTGCTACTCAATTACGTGCATCCGGAAGGTCTGTCGATTTAGTTTTGGACAACGACAAGAAACCGAAGTGGGCGTTTAAGAGGGCGGAACGAGCGGGGGCGAAGCGAGTCGTGCTGCTGGGGGAGAAGGAGTGGGAACAAGGGTTGGTCCGGGTGAAGGATCTGGAAACCAGAGAGGAGGTGGATCTCACGCCGGAAGAGTTGTGCTGATCACCTAGGGTAGTGGATTCATTGATATCGATGTATCTTATTACGAACACTTCCGTGTCTCTCTGTAAACATTTTTAACCGGGTCAATCGTACGTAGTTTGTTCATTGTAAGGTGCACACTCCACATCATGGTAAAGAGGGGGATACCGGAGACAAAGGCCAAGACCGCCAAGGTTAAACGTGAGTCCAAAAAGGCTCGCGTTGATCAAGGCTCTATGGACACCAAAACCCTCCACGTGTTGTACTGCACGGGGAACGCGGGGAAGTTCAGGGAAGCATCGCACGTGTTCGATGCGTGGAACGCGTCGGAAAAAGGGAAACTGATGAGAGTCGCTTACGTCCAAGTGGACGCGGACCCGGTGGAAATACAAGGCGATTGCGAAGCCGTGGCATACGCGAAAGTCAAGAAAGCGATGAAAATTCTTGGAAACACGGGGGTACTCAATGAGCACCGGAAACGCGTGGGTGACGACGGTATCCTCGACGTCGTGACTGAAGATGTGAGTTTACACCTTGGTTGTTTGAATGGATTCCCCGGACCGTATTGCAAGCCGATGCTGTCAGCAATAGGCGACGGCGGGCTGTGGACACTGGTGGAGCGGTACGAAGACAAATCGGCAAACGTGCAATGCACGCTCGCGGCGTGTGGGCTTGACTTGGGTTTGCCTTATAGTTCTGATATTTACTACAGCACGTCGACGCACGTCGGCACTCTAGACGGCACAATCGGGAAGCCGAAGGGCAATGTGAAACATGGGGCGACGTCTTGGAACTCGGTGTTCACCCCTACCGGAAAAACAAAAACATTCGGCGAAACGCCGTTCGCGGAACAAGCCAAGTTCTCGCATAGACGAACGGCGATTATGGACTATCTAGAGCAGCGGTTGATCGACCCAGATGATAATAGCGGGAGCGGCGAGTAGGATATAACTATTGCTATTCGCACTAAAATAAATAAACGCTACCGCCCCCGACCAAAACTTTCTTTCCACGAAACCTTCAGAATTTCCCGGACGTTTGAGGCGCCGTCGCTTATTGTGTCAACACACTCCACGTCGAAGCAGGCATTTTTCTCAAGCGTTTCACGAAACCAACGCGCCCCGCCGCCGACGCCGAAGTAATAAGATTTCGCCGCGACGAGCGCAAAGGTTTTTTTTTTTTTTGAGGAGTTACTTTCTGACTCTTCATTGCACCTCAGCGCTCTTTTCAAAATCTCTATGTGTTTCGGAAACGATGACGGTTCGTATACCGTCTCCGCGGCGAGGATGATGTCGAATTGGTGTGGGGGGAGCAAACCAGGAGTCGTGCACAGGGATCCCCAGTCCCCGCCGAGAAAGCGATACGAACATCGATTGCATTCTTTTTTCGTTTCATTCGCCCTTACATTCGGCACGGTCAACGAGCGCAGCACGTCTGGGTTATAATCCGCAAACGTGACGTGGCCGGCGCCAAGTTTCACGCACACGATGCCGGGCAAGCCGTGTCCGCACCCCAGTTCCAACACGTTTGCGTTTTTCAAAGATTCTTTATCAGTAGTCATCCGTAACAAGTACTCGCACAGGTCAATAGCGCACTCCCACAGCTTGGCACCGCCTTCGTATTTGCCCTTGACCAAGTCTGATGTGCTACTCTGCTTCCCGTCCAAGTTCAAGTCCGTCACCGAGGCGTACTTGGCGCCGCTTGACGCGCCTTTTACGAACTCGTGTTTGCCGATTTGAACCGTCTCGGGGGTCCAACCGGGAGTTGGAAAGGGGACCTCGACCGAAAGCACCTCGATGCCGGGAATGACATCTTCGGAAGTGGTCGTGGCTTTGGTGTCCACGGCGCGTGCAGGTTCTGCATCAGCCTCTCCGCCGAAGTTGAAGCTGAAGCTCATGCCCTCGCCGGAAGGGGGGGCATCGCCGCCCCACATGGAGGGCCGCGCGCGGAAGCAATGCATAGGAGGAAGGCTCGGAAGCTGTTTTGATGATTGGGTGAGAAGGGGTTCAAAACGCGTCGACGTCAATCTCGGAATCTCCAGATCATCGTCACTGTTCGCGGCGCGCTCGGCACACCCTCACGGCACGATGCAGAACGTCAAGAACGTCAAGCTCCCGAGCGCTGGTGTGATCGCGGGGGTTGTGCAAACCGTGGTGTTCGGCGGCGGCGCCACGTATGGTTTGTACAACTCACTGTTCAACGTAGAGGGCGGCCACAGGGCGATCGTGTATAATCGCGTGCTCGGCATCAAAGACAAGGTACGTCATCGCGGGGACTGAATGGCTATATGCGGGGTGAAGGATACGCGGTCGACGAAAGTGGCGTAGCGCGATGTGTGCAAAGGCGACGTACGCACAACCGTGGCGTACGCATCACCTGTTGTCGTTCACTGGGTCGTCTCGATGCATTGATTCGACGATCTCGGAAACGACGGCGAATGGGCGCCGGCGCGATTTCACTGGGGACGATTGTCGCGAGGGCCGGGTTGCACTGTGCGCAGCAGCTTGAGTGCAGTGCAGTGCAGCCGCTGCGATGTGCCCGCTGCCCTGCGCACCGTCACACTCAACGTCATGACCTGCTTTCAATCGACCCCACCGTACCCGGACTAACCACGATCCCCCATTCTTTGTCCAACGATCTGTCCAATTTTTCCCCCCCAATTCCACCAGGTATACACCGAAGGCACGCACTTGATGGTCCCGTGGTTCGAGCGGCCTGTGACGTATGACGTGCGCGCGCGTGCGCACCAAGTCTCCTCCACGTCAGGCTCGAAGGATTTACAGATGGTCAACATAAGCTTAAGGGTGTTGACGCGACCGGATGCGAGCAAGTTACCGGAGGTGTACAGGACGTTGGGGACGGACTTCAACGAAAGGGTGTTGCCGAGCATCATTCACGAGACGCTGAAGAGCGTTGTGGCCCAATACAACGCGTCTCAATTGCTGACTCAGCGTGAACAGGTGTCTTTGGCTGTCCGTGAAACTTTAGTCCGCAGAGCTGCGCACTTCAACATGATCATGGACGACGTGAGTATCACCGCATTGACATTCGGCCGCGAATACACCGCCGCGATTGAAGCCAAGCAAGTCGCGCAGCAAGATGCGGAGCGCGCTAAGTTTATCGTAGAGAAAGCGGTGCAGGATAAACGATCCGCGATCATCAAAGCCGAGGGGGAGGCGAAGTCCGCTAAGTTAATCGGGGAGGCTATCGCTAACAACCCGGCTTTCATTACTTTGAGGAAGATTGAAGCAGCGCGGGAAATCGCGACGACAATGAGCGAATCCAACAATCGAGTGATGCTCAACGCGGATTCGTTACTGTTGAACATGGCGGACCTTGGGGGGGACAAGAAGAAGTAATGGTAATTTGAGAGGTGAAAGAAGGTGAGATAGTATGCACTATTGTGTTTGAGATATAGTCACAGTATTCTACATTTACTCCGCGTCGACATCAACGCCTGGTTCGTCTTTGTCTTCAGTTGTTTCTTCCGCTGTCTCCTCTTCTTCAACCTTTTTGAACATCTCGGGCAACGGAGGAAGCAAGCGACACCGCAACGTGAGTTGCACGTCCATCGCATCCGACCCTTCACTCGGCACAACAACAGGGTCGCCTCCTTTCAAGGAACAAACGCAAGTCGCCTCTACCCACTCCTCGATGCCGAACTGAGCGAGGTCGCCCGGTTTCGGCGCCTCACTCGGAGGTTGAAACGAAAACGATACTATTGTTTTTTCTCCGCTCGACACCGTACCAGAAGCGTCCGACGCGATTGACCAGCCCGTTCTCGTGTTTGGCTCTTCTGAATCGACCGGCTCGGGAGGTGACAATGTGTACGTAACGTCCGCGCCGCCTTCAGGCCCTGTCGCGGAACCCAGACACAGAGACACGACGACCGGGTCGCCGCCAAACCGAGCGACGGACGGCGTTGTTACGACGATTTTTGGAGCAACAGGCGGTTCAGATGTAGACGCCTCTGCGTCTGCTTCAACCGTCTCATCATCATTTGCGCTCCCGCCGTCACTGACATTCAAAACATGACTCCGAAGCGCATCCCGGAGCCCTGGAAACCCGTCAGGCGCGTCCCACGCCTTCGGTGTGGACTGATTTGTACCCGCGTAACCGACCCTATCCGGATTGTATACAAACGCTCCTTGCGACCAGCACCTCCCCTCAACTCTTCTATTGACCTTCGACGTCGCCACCGAGCTTTTCGTAGACCCGTCACTGTCCATACTGGACGTAACGACTTGCAAGGTTGCGCGTGAGTGTGACACGGGTAATGCGTCGGATTCGGCACCTAGACTACTTCTAGGCGCCTGGCCGCAGGGCGAAAACGTTATGGACATTTCCACCTCGGCGTTTGGCTGCAAAATCCCCCCTGCGGGCGAAACGATAAACGGGTTCCTGTTCGTTCCCCCCGAGGTTGGGGCTATTACTGAATCACTCACAAATTCCGCACTCCACCGTAACGGAATGGAGGTGGGGTTCTTGATCGTGGAAGTAGTCGTGCACTGCGCGCCGAAAACGCAATCGCCCACGTCAATTGATTGGACAAGTGAGGTACCTTGCGCGTTTCCATCAACTCGCGTTGATTTTTCACCATCCTCCTCTTTATTTTCAGCAAACACTTCCGGCGCAAGGTTCACGCCCTTGCCTCTCAACACCACGCGAACATTACCCACGGGCGTTTTCAATACAAATATATCCTCGTGTGTGTGTTCCCCGAACGGCCTGAATTCGATTGGAATCTCGATTTGCGAACTCGGCCCGATCGGGCGGAACACGCACAGCGCGGAAAAAACGCCTTCGTGGTCGAAATGAGACGGGCTCGCGTCGACGGTTTCATTACTTGTATTCCGTACGATTAACTGTTTTGTTTCCCCCACACCAACCGCGACAGTACCAAAGTCCATCAGAAACGCGCGTTCGCGGTGGTCGAATAATGCGTGTTTGGATTTTTCATCCGTTGAGGAATCCTGTGAGGAATCTTCAGCTTTAGACTCCACAGCCGTCTCGGACTCCTGCGTCTCATTCTCCTTGTACTCGGGAAGGTTCACCACCGCAATCGCTGGGACATGCGTCGCCGTTCGCACTTCGAGGTGCTGCACTGAGTAACTTTTTGATGACGTGTCACCTCCCGATTCGTCAGAAGCTGAAATAACACGTGGCACGTCGTCATCCTCACCCAGCATCAACCCCGCCGCGTCCCGCAGCAAGTTCGTGTTCTTCACGAACAGCGCGAGGCGGAAAATCTCGGGCAAAGCGTCGTGCGAGTTTGAAGAGGAAGAGGAGTCAAAGGTGGTATCCTTCGGTGGCTCGTCCCCATCCCTATCCCAAGATTCTTTCTCGTCCCCAGCATCCCCAGTAACAGCAACCACTTCTGGAGGACAGAACTCCACCCGGACGCGTTTCTGTTCCCCCGGCTGCAGCGTCGCGACGTGCGGCGCGACGCGCACTCCCCGTTCCGCCGCCACAGCCGGAACAGAAATTTCAAACGTCTTCTCATTGCGCGATTTGTTCTGCACGAACAACGACCCGGCGGACGCTTCCCTCGGGGCCGTGGGCGGAAGCGTCAACACGTTGCCGTCGACGTGCAGCGCGGGTATTTTGCCCCACCCTTTGCAAGGCAGGTTAAACACCCGGGCGCCTAACAACGACTTCACCGCGAACGAAAACACCCGCTGCCCGACGACTTTGGGAGTGAACCCGAATTCAATCTCGAGGGATTCGCCACTCAAAATTTCTCCGTACCTCGAAGGCTTCACTACGACGGATCCGTTTTGGGCTTCCAGCTCTTCATCCTCAGCGCCCTGTAACGGAGGTCCAACTATCCCGATCTTCTGAGCTACGGTGCCGACGTTTCGTATTCTAACTTTTAAAGTTCCGGTCTCACCGATGACCACGTTCCCGAAATCCAACACACTGGGCTCGAAAACCAAATCGCTTTTTGTGATGTTTGCTTTGAACTCAAACGGCACGGGGTGTACTCGCCCTTTGACGTGGATTTGACACGGGACCGAGACCGTGGATTGAAAGGGGGTGTTGCTTTCATCGGTGCGTTTACCGATCAACTCATCACCTGCTTTGCCTTTCAAAAACCGCTCCGCCGTTTCTAAATTCGGCTTGAACTTTAGGGAAAAGTTTGCGACGTCGTCGGGTTGGACGAACATCGCATCCGGGAAAATTTCAAACACTCCCCTCAAACTCTTTGGGGGAGTCAAAGATACACGAGCTACAGTAGCCCCTCTGTTCCGCACCTCCAGCCTGTCCCTAAAAGCCATGCCGATGACGCAGGTTTTGAAGTCCACGGTTTTCCTTGAGCCTAAATGCACAGGCGGAGGGTCTCCGGCGCCTCGGCTAAACAAAACCAACGAAGTTTCTGTGTTATTTACTCCCACTCCCGCGAGAGTGACTTTCGTCGCGTCGTTGCTCCTTCTCGGGTGGGTTGGGGTGAACGTGATGTCCAGGAACACAGAGCCATACCCGGGCACAACACCGCTTTTCGCGGCAACCACACCGCCGTCGTCCAGAACCTTGCCCGCGCCGCGAACGGTGACGGTGAAGGGGTTGGTTGGGTTTTTGGAACCATCGGTAGATGCGTTATCTAACGCATCCTCATCACTGATCAAAATAAAAGGCGAATCGATCGCGCCCTCGTTCCGCAGCTCAGTCACCAGCGAGCAGGATTCCCCAACAACAACAGCCCCGAAATCCAAATCGTTCCCCACGATCCGGACGTCGCTTGTTTTCGGACTGCACTCAATGGGTACATACGCGACTCCGGTTGTGGTGCTCACCGGAAGGAACGCTTCGATGTGCACAAGACTCATGGGCGTGAACGTGACCCACACCGCGTGCGACATACCCGCGCTCATCTTCCCCGGGTGCCCGTACTCCACCTCCAAAACAGTGGCGTGCGCGTGGTCCTCGAACGGCAACACGCGAAACGTGCTCTGCGAGTACGAAACGTTGGTCAAGGTTACCTTTCGCTTGTATCTTTTGCCTAACACGAAATCGTGGAAGGAAACAACCTTGGGCGACGGCGCGAACGAGTCGCCGGAGAACACCCTGCCGCAAGTCACCTGGGGCTGGTACAGTCGGTTGGGGTCGGCAAAGTTAACCCGGGCTTTACCCATCACACGTTCTTTTTCGAGGGCCAGGATTTTTGATTGTCTTATGCGGTGCTCGTCGGTGTCGGCGTCCTCAACGGAGTGGCCTCGCGCGATTTCTTGTTTTTCAGAACCGGTTTCGTCCGGGTCGACGTCCTTGTTGACACCTTCACCCACCGGCACCACGCCAATCGCATGCGCCCCACTCCCGATCCAGTTCTGTTCGTACGAGTGTCCCAGAGCCTCTACCCCTACCTTGTCTGGATTTTTTGAACCAGAGTTGGGATACTTCCGCAACAGCTCCAATTCTTTGGTGGTGAGTAACGACTGTAACGGCTGCGCGTCTGGATACCGCGCCGCCTTCGCTTCCTTCGCGTTCTGCGGTACGCCGTGTTTCATCATGTGCGCGTTCCGCCGTTGCTGCGCCTTGACACCCAGCCCTTCCTTGTAGAAGAACTCGACTTGCTTTATTTTCTCAGCTTCCCGTTCACGACGGTCCAACTCTTTTTCCTCTCGCTGTAATCGTTCACGAATTTCAGCCATCCGGGTCTCGTGCGCGTCCCTGTTTTT